>Ga0335082_10000008_pt1 | contig 240044 bp, 189 predicted proteins | sample Lox_Sample_41_FD_206718 | JGI IMG/M metagenome (GOLD analysis project Ga0335082, IMG submission 206718) | Soil microbial communities from Loxahatchee National Wildlife Refuge, Florida, United States - Lox_Sample_4.1 | ecosystem: Environmental > Terrestrial > Soil > Wetlands | place: USA... | reverse complement strand
GGAGTCCGCCAGGTGCCCGTACCACAAACCGACACAGGTAGACGAGGTGAATATCCACAGGCGCTCGAGAGAACGCTTGCTCAGGAACTAGGCACATTAGTCCCGTAACTTCGGGAGAAGGGACGCCATCGCAAGATGGCCGCAGTGAATCGCGCTCTGCAACTGTTTAACAAAAACACAGCTCTCTGCAAAGTCGAATACGACGTATAGGGGGTGACACCTGCCCGGTGCCGGAAGGTTAAAGCAAGGGCTTAGCCGCAAGGCGAAGGCCTGAACTGAAGCCCCGGTGAACGGCGGCCGTAACTATAACGGTCCTAAGGTAGCGAAATTCCTTGTCGGGTAAGTTCCGACCTGCACGAATGGTGGAATGATAGAGCGACTGTCTTGGCAAGCGGCTCGGCGAATTTGTGGTTCCGGTGAAGACGCCGGATGCCCGCATCTAGACGGAAAGACCCCGTGCACCTTAACTGCACTCTGGTCATGAGTAACGGTCCGATCTGCGTAGCATAGGCAGGAGTCTGTGAACCTCGGGTTTCGGCTTGAGGGGAGACATCAGTGAAATACTGCCCTGATTGAACTGTCGCTCTAACCTACCACCCGTGACGGGTGGGGAGACACGGCCAGACGGGTAGTTTGACTGGGGCGGTCGCCTCCTAAACTGTAACGGAGGCGCTCAAAGATCGGCTCAGGTGGATTGGAAACCCACTGTGGAGTGCAAGAGCATAAGCCGGTTTGACTGTGAGACCTACAAGTCGAGCAGGAACGAAAGTTGGATCTAGTGATCCGGTGGTCCCGCGTGGAAGGGCCATCGCTCAACGGATAAAAGGTACGCCGGGGATAACAGGCTGATCTAAGCCAAGAGTTCACATCGACGCTTAGGTTTGGCACCTCGATGTCGGCTCATCGCATCCTGGGGCTGTAGAAGGTCCCAAGGGTTAGGCTGTTCGCCTATTAAAGCGGTACGTGAGCTGGGTTCAGAACGTCGCGAGACAGTTCGGTCCCTATCTGGTGTGGGCGCAGGAAACTTGCGAGGAGTTGTCCCTAGTACGAGAGGACCGGGATGAACAGACCCCTTGTGTACGAGCTGTCACGCCAGTGGCACCGCTCGGTAGCGAAGTCTGGAAGAGATAAATGCTGAATGCATCTAAGCATGAAGCTCGCCTCAAGATAAGGTTTCCCAAGGCAATAAAGCCTATGAAGGACAGTCGCAGACTACGACTTTGATAGGCGGGAGGTGTAAGCGTGGCAACACGTTCAGCTGACCCGTACTAATCGTCCGTTCGGCTTAATCATAAAACTTTCTCAAGCCGTCGTTGGCTTTCTCCAACGATCCGGGAAAGAGCACAAAACGTCTTGTAGTACACAGCAATTTGTTCGGCAGCGGGCCGAACTTGTATGCCAGCCAATCTGTTGTCCGTAAACTTTTGAGGTTCACGTTTGCTATTGACTGTGAACTTCTTCGTCTTTCCGGTGGTCATACCGCGAGGGTCACACCCGTTCCCATCCCGAACACGGAAGTTAAGCCTCGCTGGGCCGATGATACTGCACGGGTAACTGTGTGGGAACGTAGGTCGCCGCCGGGATAATTTCAAAAGGCCCCGAACTTCCAGGTCGGGGCCTTTTTTGTTTTCTCATCCCGACCTGTGGGTCGCTCCGTTTGTGGCCCGGAGCGGAGGGATCCCGGCACGCCTTGAAGTTCATCGCGCAATCCCACCGGAACGATTGCTGTCAACTTTCCCGTCCTGCGCTATACTCCACCGCGTCTTGTGCCTTCCATCCTGGCGCAGCCCGGTGAGTCCTCCATGAACAAACGCTCCTTCTTCAAAATTCTCTCCGCCACGCTCGCCGGACGCCTGTTCGCACCGCTCCTTGCCTGGGCGTCGCCCGAAAAACTCAAAAACTGGGCCGGCAATCTCGTCTACGGCACGGAAAATCTATACTCCGCGAATTCCGCCGGGCAGGCCGCCGCATTTGTAAAGGCGCAAAAGCGTCTGAAAGTCCTCGGCACGCGCCACTGCTTCAACTCCATCGCCGACAGCACTCACCAGTTCCTCTCCCTCAAGCCGATGGATCAACTCGTTTCGCTCGATCCTTCCGCCCGCACCGTCACCGTCCAGGCCGGCGTCACCTACGGCCATCTTTCTCCGATCCTTGATGGCAAGGGCTGGGCGCTCCACAATCTTGCCTCGCTGCCTCATATTTCGATCGCCGGCGCCTGCAGCACTGCCACGCACGGCTCCGGCGTGAAAAACGGCAATCTCGCCACCGCCGTTTCCGCTCTCGAAATCGTCAACGCCTCGGGTGAAACAGTCCGGTTGTCACGCCAGAAAGACGGACAGGAATTTCTCGGCGCCGTCGTCGGCCTCGGAGCGCTCGGCGCCATCACCGGCGTCACGCTCGAAGTCCAGCCTTCCTACCAGATGCGCCAGTACGTCTACGAAAATCTGCCCTTCACCCAGCTCCGGGAAAATTTCGAAGCCATCGAGTCCGCCGCCTACAGCGTCAGCCTCTTCACCGATTGGCAAAAGCCCCGCGTTAACGAAGTCTGGCTCAAGTGCCGCCTCGATCAGCAGCCCGCTTTCGATGCGCCCCCGGAATTTTTCGGCGCCACCATGGCCACGCGCAATCTCCATCCCATCGCCGAGCTTTCCGCTGAAAATTGCACGGAGCAGATGGGCGTCCCCGGCCCCTGGTACGACCGCCTCCCGCACTTCCGCATGGGCTTCACGCCCAGCGCCGGCAAGGAATTGCAGTCCGAATATTTCGTCCCGCGCCGCAACGCCGTGGACGCCATCTTCGCCGTCCAGCGCCTGCAGTCGCAAATCGCTCCCCATCTGCTGATTACCGAGTTGCGCACCATCGCCGCCGACGAGCTTTGGATGAGCCCTTGCTACCAGCAAGACAGTCTCACGATTCATTTCACCTGGAAGCCGGATTGGCCCGCCGTCCGCAAGCTCCTTCCCCTGATCGAAAAGGAACTCGCTCCTTTTCATCCCCGTCCGCATTGGGGCAAGCTCTTCACCATGCCGCCCGCGCAGCTCCAGGCCTCCTATGAAAAGCGTCCCGATTTCCTCGCGCTCGCCCGCAAATTCGACCCCGAAGGCAAATTCCGCAACGCCTTCCTCGACGCCAACGTCTTCTCCGCCCCCTCGTGATTTCCGACCACCCCTCTCTCCCTTCTTCTCCGTAGCACTAGCTTCTCCCTGTGGCCTTCTCTTCATGCGGCACAGGCTTGAGCCTGTGAACGCCCATTCTTCCCTCGGGGCTTGGGAGTCGAGCTTTAGCTAACCCCGAGCGTTGAAGGACGCCGACCTTCGCGACCCGCTATCGCGCTGTCATTCCGAGCGAAGCGGCCCGATTTATCCTCCGCGCGGTGTTTTGGCTTGTCCTGAGCGATTGCGAAGGGCGCGTCCAGCCGCGCAGCGGAGGGATCACGACTCGAACTCAGCGTCTCACTGGCCGCACACACCAGCAACTCGCACTTCAGGCCCCGCCAGCGGCCCCCCCTCTTTTCACTCCGAACCATCGACTACCGACTACCAACCTCCTCCTTTCTCCCTGTCAACGGTTGACTGTTCACTGTAGACTCTCTTCCCATGCCTCCCGCTAAGCGCCCGCTCGCGGTCACTGTCGTCGCGATCCTGTATATCGCGGTCGGCATCGTTGGCTCCATCGGCCACGGTCACGAATTCCTCACGCGCGGCGGCTCCCGTTCCGAAATTTTCTGGATTGAGCTTACCGAGCTCCTCGCGCTTCTCTTCGGCATCTTTCTTCTCCGCGGCCGCAACTGGGCCCGGTGGGGAGCGCTCGCCTGGATGGCCTTCCACGTCGTCCTCAGCGTCACCGAAGCCTACCGCGGCTTCGCCGTCCACCTCGTCCTCCTCGCCCTTTTTGCCTGGCTCCTCTTCCGCCCCTCCTCCTCCTCATTCTTCCGCCCGGTCTCGCAGCCTCCCGCCCCGCCAACGTAATGACTGCCTGTGCCATCGGCCTTCCTCGCCACGTGCCTTTCGCTGTCATCCCGAGCGAAGCGGCCCGACCTTTCTCCCGCGCGTTGTTTGCCTGTGCGGTGGCGTTGGGGAGGGATCGTGGCTGCCGGTCAAACTTCGTAGAGCCGGAACAAATCTCAGCGCAATCTGGTCAGCTCACCGTCAATATTCTTCGGCCCAAGTAGAATAATTTCAGTGGTAATGAGTTTGTCTTCCGTGAAATCGGGGGACAGACGGAACGGAGTCCCAAGCCACTTCGCGTCTCAGCAATCCCGTTCTGCTCTTCCCCATTTTCTAATTTCCATTTTCCCTTTTCGAATCTATGCTCATTCCTCACACTGCTGCCATGCCAAAACTCGCTTCTATCCTCTCCCGTTTGCTGCTTCTCACGCTGATCGCATCGCCAGGAGCCTTCGCCCAGGCCGATCCCGATTGGACCGCGCCGTTCCCGCCCTTTCGCATCGCCGGCAATCTCTACTACGTCGGCAGTAAAGGACTGGCCAGCTATCTGGTCGTCACCCCGCAGGGAAACATCCTCATCAACAGTGATCTCGAAGCGAACGTGCCCATGCTGGCCGCCAGCGTCGAAAAACTCGGATTCCGTTTCCAGGACACGAAGATTCTCCTGATCAGCCACGCTCACTGGGACCACGACGCCGGCAGCGCCAAAATCAAGCAACTCACCGGAGCCAGTTACATGGTCATGGATGCCGACGTGCCTGTGGTCGAATCCGGCGGCAAGGCCGATTTTCAGTATGGCCACCGGCCGGAATTTCTTTATCCCCCGGCGAAAGTCGATCGCGTGTTGCACGATGGCGGCGAAGTGCGGCTTGGCGGCGCCGTCCTCATCGCGCACCTCACTCCCGGCCACACCAAAGGCTGCACCACGTGGACCATGAAGGTCGCCGAAGCCGGCAAAACCTACAACGTCGTGATCGTCGGCAGCCCCAACGTCAATCCGGGCTATAAACTCGTCCACAACGCAGCCTACCCGCAGATTGCGCGCGACTATGAACGCACCTTCTCCGTTCTGGAGTCGCTGCCCTGCGATATTTTTCTGGGAGCACACGGCGCCTACTTCGGCCTACAGGAAAAATACCCGCGCCTGAGAGCCGGAGCCGCGAATCCATTCATTGATCCCGAAGGCTACAAGCGATTCGTCGCCGAAAAAGAACAGGAATTCCGCGCGGAACTGGCAAAGCAATCCCGCCCTGCCAGATGATCCATGCCCCACGGCAGGCGATTGATGAAATGGGAGTGTGCGGGTCGGAGCTTCAGATCCGACAAGAGGAGCCTGCACGAAAACCGGGCTTCAGCCCCTGAGGCTCCGCTCCCCGAAATATCCCTTCCAGCTTTCCGGCACCGCCTCCACGTTTAGGATTTTCTCCAGGATCATTCTGTCTTCGCGCGTGTACTTCTTCGCCAGATGCAGCCGGGTGATTTCGCCAACGGGAATCGCGCTCGGCTCGCGATGGATTAGCCGCATCTCGTCTCCTGCGCCAACTTCCCCTTCCCGCTTCACCGAGAGATAAAATCCCGTTCGCCGGCTCGCCAAAAAGCGCTTGATCATCAATTCTGATCCGAACTTGATTCCCAGCTTGTAGCAGGGAAGCCGTGGCTGCGTCACCACGACCTCCGCCGTGCCCACGGCAAAGGCATCGCCCAGGTGTGCCGAAGCTTCCGTCAATCCCTCCGTTGTGAAATTCTCCCCGAACGCGCCGTTCGGCAAATCCCGTTCTTCCAGTTCCTCGCGCCAATACGGGTAATGCTCGCTTGGATAGCAATAGACCGCCTTGTTCGCCCCTCCATGCACGCTTAAATCGGCCTGCCGGTCGCCCTCCAGATTCAACGTTCGCAGACGGACCCGTCCCTCCATCGGCTCCTTATATATTCCCGTGCTTACCAGCCTCCCGTGCCATTCCACTTCGCGAGGAAGACCGCAGCATACGGTTAGAACTTTCATTTCTCCTCCGGCGTCAGTCTGCGCCGGTTGTTGGATGCTTTGCCCTGTTCATTCAGTTCATCCGGATCGGAGGGTGCTCTTCCATGGGAATCCGGCCTGTACTGTGGGCTTTTCGCCCATCACTATCAGGAAGCCGCTTCCTGCCTAGTCAAACTCACTAGGTCCCAACTGCGACCCTCAACTCAAAGCTTATGACCTAAGGCTTACGACCTAAAACTGTGAACTTAGAACTTCAACCTCGTTTCCCCGTTCGAATCGATCGTTACGGATTCGCCACAAAATCGTTCCAGTACTAATCAATACTATTGCACGTCGGGTTACTATCTGCGAAAATGCCGCATGTTCTTTTGGAGTGCCTCGCGCCAGGCCTTCTCGCGGGGACCTCTATCCTTCCCCGCCGCGCCTTTCCGCGCCTCGATTTTCCTCAGCCGCCCGTCCCATCAAAATCCCCGCCATCGACTCTCCTCGCTGCTTTCTAAGCACCCACAGCTGCGTACTTCCAGCTTTCCTGTAACCCCTTTATTTCAGCCACTTGCGAGGGTGCAAGTTAACTCCTTTGGATCCAGTACTTACAGCCACGTGGGGTGGGGGTCCCCCGTCCCTCGCAGATTCACTTTCGTTCAGTCAGCTCGTCCACCCTGCCCGGCAATATTCCCTCCGCCCTCTGCGCATGCTCTGCGCGCTCTGCGTCTCTGCGTTAGGTCCCTCTTCGGGTCACGAGCCGCGGAATACGGCCTCTCCCGGTTGTCTCACTCCACTCCACCGCATATACTCGGCGGCGCATTCCCCAGCAATGTAAAACTCCAAAGGGGGCCATGCGAATGAAAACACGCATGAACTCGAGAGGAAGATTCTTCGCAAGCTTGTGGATTGTTGCTGCTGCGGCTGCGCTGGTGTTCGCTGTCGGCGGATGCCATTCCCGTTCGGAGCGCCAGACGGAAGAAACATCCCCCGAGCCAGTCTCCGCGGCGCCCGCGCAATCCGCTTCGGGCCCCAACCTCGATCTGGACTGTGTGGTGGACGAGATCCAGAAGCCGACCGAATCGTTCCACTACTCGTACAAGAAGGACGACAACGGCGTCACGATAGTGCAGCAGGAAGCCGACATCACGCCGCAGACGATCGACGGCACCCGGAAAAGCGGAGACACCATGCAGCCCTTTCACGGCGTGCGCTCCGAAGCGCAGAACTGGCAATCGGCGTGGATCAATTTGATGGGGATTTCCGGAATGTCCAGCACCATCGCCCTGGTGAACCACAGTTCCGCGATGGTCAAGGAAGGCGACGAGAAGATGAACGGCTACGATACCACGCGCTTTTCGATTGATACCTCGCGCGGCAACTCGGCCGAATTAGGGCTATATCGCGCCACGATGGGAGACGGCGGATTCGAGAAGGGAACCGTTTGGGTCACGCCGCAGGGCTGCCCGGCAAAATTGATACTGGATTCAGAAATGCACATGCGCAACGGCACCGTCGACAAGACGCACTACGAAATAGAAATGGTGAAGAAATAATCGCGCAACGCGTCGCGCGGTTCTCGCTGTCCCCTAGACGCCAAATTGCCGCAAGTGATGGTCCAGGTGCTTGTACATCAGCGCCGCCCATTCATCCGGCTTCAGCGGCCCAAAAAATGTGTGCGGATGCTTCGTGCAGCGCTGCGGCCCGCCGGACGCGAAGCGGTCCACCAGCGCGCTTAGCCGCTGGCATTCTTTAGAGAGCTCGCGCTCATCATTCACCACCAGGCTTTTCGCTGTCGGCGTGTTCTTCGCCATCGGTTCATCGCCGTTGAGCACCTTTGATTTTGCGAGCGGCCCGATCAGGCGGCCGATGAACATTCTCGGTGGATTGTTGTCGCCCACTGCCCATTCCATCGTCGTCGCGCAGTGCGCCATTGCCTGCGCGGCATTCATCTTTCCCCATTGCCGCTGGCTTTTCGGCCCCAGCTTTTCAATCCTCAACTTGACCTCATTTGCCGTCGCCGCGTCAAACAAGTTTTTCATCCCCACTTCCTCCGTCAACTTGGATGACGCCAGTCTACTGAAAATTACACCCGCAAGGCCTTCGTTACTTACGGGACGAGCGTTGCACTTCCGGGTGGCGCGGGTTTTAGTACTATTGACGGCCTACTTGCACTCCCCCATTCTGCAAGTGTAGTTTTGCCCGGCCCCGCATTCCCAAGGAAAGAACAGGGTGAAGTATGACTGCGGCGCCTACCTCTCAGCGGGCTGAACCCCGTATTCCTATGCGTATGTTTGTGAAACTGTCGGTTCGCGGAAGCAATGCGTTTGAACTATCGCCGACAATTAATGTGAGCTGCCACGGCGCTCGCGTGGAAACGAAGCGGCGGTGGCAACCCGGCGAGCAACTTATGGTGCGCTCGATCCGCGGAAACCTTTTTTCCAGCGCGCGGGTGGCATATTGTTACCCGGAAGTCGGAGAAAGCTACGTGATGGGACTGGATTTTCAATTTCCTACCGGTGACTGGACCCGCTCGTCTTAAGCAAAGCGCATGCACTGCCCGCGCAAGAGCGGTAAGGCGCTGCCGCAAGGCAATTTCCGGCCAATAAGACCACGCCGACTTCCGAGGAGTTTCTGCGAAGCAGGGCAGAAGTTCGCGCTCGACAAACTGAACTAAACCGTTTAGTCTATGCACTCCGGCTGGGAGAAAGGAATTCACGCCGGGCTAGGTGCAGGAGTTTTCATGATACGCGTACAACATCTCGTCAAACGTTTTGCCGATTTCACGGCCGTTAACGACATCTCTTTTGCGGTGCCCAAGGGAGAAATCTTCGCGTTTCTCGGTCCAAATGGGGCGGGGAAGACGACGACGATCAAAGTGCTGACCACGCTGCTACGGCCAACCAGCGGGACGGTGGAGCTCGACGGGCTGGACCCGACGAAACACGAGGACGAGGCCCGGCAGAGCTTCGGGATCGTGTTCCAGGATCCGAGCCTCGATCAGGATTTGACGGCGTGGGAAAACCTGGAACTTCATGGAGTGCTGTACCACGTGACGCACAAGGCAAGGCGGCAGCGCACTGAAGAATTGCTGAAACTTTTCGAGCTTTGGGAGAAGCGCGACGCATTGGTGAAGACCTTTTCCGGCGGGATGAAGCGGCGGCTGGAGATCGCTCGAGGCTTCCTGCACACGCCCAAAATCCTGTTCCTGGACGAGCCGACACTGGGGCTCGATCCGCAGAGTCGCAACCAGTTGTGGACGCACGTCAAACAATTGAACGCCACGGAAAACGTGACGGTCTTCTTGACTACGCACTATATGGACGAAGCGGACCGCGTTGCGCATCGGATTGCAATCATCGATCACGGGCGAATCGTGGCGATGGGGACTTCGCAAGAGCTGAAGGATCAGACGCAAGCGGATTCACTGGAAGAAGCATTTCTGGCGTTGACAGGCGCGACGATACGCGACGAAACGGCAAACGCGACGGATCAATTGCGGCAGGTCGCGAAGATGTGGAGGAGATAGACGGAATGGGCGCCATCTATATATTATGGCTGAGAGAACTCAAGAAATATTCTCGCTCACGGACGCAAATCGTCGCGTCACTGGGGCAGCCGCTGCTGTACCTGCTGGTGCTGGGATTCGGCCTGGGGCCGGTGTTCCGGCAAGCGGGAGGCGGGAGCTACCTGCAATTCATGGCCCCGGGGATTATCGGGATGGCGGTGCTGTTCACTTCGATATTTTCGGGCATCGCCCTGCTGTGGGACCGGCAATTCGGGTTTTTGAAGGAAACGCTGGTGGCACCGGTCCCGCGGCTCCGAATCATGATCGGGCGGACGTTCGGCGGGGCAACGGTGGCTATATTGCAGGGCTTGCTAATAACCGCGGTTTGCCTGATTGCGGGATTTCGGCCGGTAAGCGCGATGATGATTCCGGTCGCGTTTCTTTTCATGATAGGAATCGCAATGGTTTTTGCCGGGTTGGGGACGGCAATCGGATCGGGCTTGCAGGATATGCAGGGATTCCAACTGATCATGAACTTCCTCGTGTTGCCGATCTTTTTTCTTTCCGGGGCGTTGTTCCCCCTGAACAATCTGCCGAAGGCGCTGGCGATTTTCACGAGTCTTGATCCGCTGACGTATGGCGTGGATGGATTGCGGGCGGCACTGACCGGCGCCAGCCATTTCGGGATAGTGACGGATGCAGCGGTGCTGGCGGTGGTCGCCGCCGGGCTACTTTGCCTAGGGGCATGGCGATTTTCGAAGATCGAGATTTGATTGCATGAAGAAACGCGGACTGAGTCAGCGGGCCCATACGAAGGTTCTCGAGGCCGCAATGAGGCTGTTTGCCGAGCGCGGGATCGACGCGACCAGCGTGGACGCAATTGCCGCCTTGTCCGGCGTGAGCAAAGCCACGATCTACAACCATTGGAGCGACAAAGAAGCGCTATGCCTGGAAGTGCTTTCGCACTCGAGCGATCTCGATGGTGGGCCGCCGGAGATCGATACTGGCGATTTGCGTGCCGATCTCAAAGCGTATCTCACGTACCAGCCGAAGCCGGAACGCGCGGCGCTGCAGAAAAAGCTGACGCCGCACCTACTTGCATATTCGGCGCGAAACGAGGCCTTCGGCCGGGCCTGGAGGGCGCGGGTGATCGAACGCGCGCGAGGGCAATTACGGAAGATTCTACGCCGAGGCATGGATCGCGGAGTGCTGCCAGCAACTCTCGACGAGGAACTGGCGGTGGCGCTGCTGCTGGGTCCGATGATGTATCGCCACATTTTTGCGGGCGCGGTAAGCATTGAATGGCTGGCGGAGGGGGCGGTAGAGTCGTTCTGGCGAGCGTACGCGCGGCCGGTAAACTCGCCGACGCGAGTGCGGAAACGCCAGGACTTATCACTTAAATGAAGCGCGACCGATTGCTGGCCATTCTCAGGGGCTAAATCGCGGTTCCGACTAGCTTCTGATGTTCGAGCTTACGCTCCGACCCCCCGCTAGTTACGATACGACCCCCAGTGAGCAACGAGAGGTGACGGTTGGTCGAGGGGCGAGGAAAGTAAGACTGAGGGGCGTGGATGAAAAATGATGGCTGCTTTTTCTTTGCCGGCCAACTGGTTTACCAGCGACGGCGAAAGCTCGCTGAGGAGTTGAAGAAAGACGCCATTGGTCCAGCCGAAACCCACAACATTGACGCGATATCCGGCGGACACTTGTGTTTCGGATGAACGGGTTACGGCGTTGTACTTTTCGCGGATGGTGCCATCGCGCCGGAAGTTTTCGAGAACCATCGAGAGAAAATTGTAGGAGAGGCGATCAGCGTCCTGCCAGAGGCCGTAGCGGCGCAAACCATCGTCGGCGATAAGCTGGCAAGGGGCCCAGGCGTAGGGCGAATCCCATTGCGCGCCGGTTTCGTAGGGACTCATGGCCAGGCCGCCGGGGCGTTCAAATGTGGATAGATTCTTCACGATCACGCTGGCTTGTTCTTTGGTAGCCGCGCCAACCCATAACGGATAAAACGCGGTCAGGTATTCATAACTGGATTGCTTTTGTTTCTGGAAGTCGTAATCGAAGTAGAGTCCGCGCCGGGGATCCCACAGATATTTCTGAATGTTAGCCCTTCGCTGGGCCGCGCGGAGTTTCCATTGAGCGGATTCTTCCTTGTGGCCCAGAATTTCACTGATGCGTTGCAGATCTTTTTCCTCTTTATAGAGCAAGCTGTTGAGCCCGACGGGAGCGAAATATTGCGTACGCGCGCCATAGGGGCCAAAGCGGAAAGAGATGTCGAAGCCGGATTCGCGCATGGAACGATCGCCTTTGTAGAAATCAGCGGTGAGAGCGATATCATCGGAGGATGAGCAGGTGGCCTTCGCGACGGAGTGTGCGGGATCGCAGACCTGCACGGAATAGATTTTGCCGCTGACTTTGGCAGCGGCGCGATCCGATTTTGACACGCGCGTTAGTTCCTGCCCCGTTTCCGGATGGGCGAGGAAGTACGCGGCGACGTCGCGATAGTGTCCGGTCTCGTCTTGCACACTCTCCGGTGCGGGGCCCTCGCCGAAATCGTAATAGCGAGACAATCCGGTGTTCCCGGCAAGGTGGGGCTGCACCGTCCAGAATTCGTGATCCTTGACGGCGAGTTCATAGGCTTTGGCCAGCCAGGCGCGTTTTTCCGGTTCGGGAGTTTCTTGCGCGTCGTAGACGGCGAGGACCATGGAGGTGAGGAAAGGAGGCTGGGAGCGAGTGAGGTAGTAGCTCCGGTTGGCGTTGAGAACTGCACCGTAGTGCTCGACTTCGAAGAGGAAATTGTCGACCATGCCTTGGGCGAGATCGAGCCGTGCGTCGCGCAGGAGACCGAGGATGATGAAGAAACTGTCCCAGCCGTACATTTCGTTGAAGCGGCCACCAGGGACGACATAGCGCTTTTCGAGATAGAGCAGACCGGGAGGTTCGATCTTTTCGACGCGGGGTTGCCCGATGAGGCTGGCGTCCCGGGGAAGATTGGAGACGTGCACGCCGCAGCGAGTTTCGAGGGCACGGACGGCTTGCGGGACGGAGAAGTCGTAGGGTAAGTAAAGTTGCGGCGCGGAGGAAAGCTTGGGATCGGCGTAGGTGGCGCAATCGGTCAACGAGCGCGAGAGCGTGTTCCAGCCATCGGAAATGTAGTTGCGGATGGAGTCAAGTTCAGACGCGGGGGACGTCGAGGGCGCCTGTCCTCGCGCGAATGGCGCTGCGGCCGGGAGGATGGCGCCGAGCAGCAAGCCGTATGGCAGAAATTTTTTCGTGCCGCGCATCTTGCCATCGAGTGTACAGCGTGAAACAAGCGATGTCTCCGGTGCAAATCAAAAGTTTGACTTACTTGCGCTTGTAGACGCGGACGTAGTCCACGAGCATTCTCTGGGGGAGTTGCGTGGACTCGTCCGGAGGGCCGGGCCAGTTGCCGCCGACCGCCACATTGAGGATCAGGAAAAAAGGATGATCGAAGACCCAGGTGGTGCCGGTGGGACGATCGTCGGGCGTGAGGGTTTGATACAGATGATCATCCACGAAGAAGCGAATTGCGGCGGGTCCCCATTCCACTGCGAAGATATGGAAATCGTCCGCGAAGTTTTTGTTCGGCAGGATGTAGGAATCGTGGAGCGGATTCCCCCCGGAATAGCCGGGACCGTGGAGACTGCCGACAACGGTCCAAGGAGCGTTCCCGACGTTTTCCATGATGTCGATTTCGCCGCAGCGGGGCCATCCGACCGTTGCGATGTCGTCGCCGAGCATCCAGAATGCCGGCCACATACCCTGGCCGCGAGGAATTTTGATCCGAGCCTCGAAGCGGCCGTATTTCTGACTAAAGAGGCCCGCAGTTTTCATGCGTGCGGAGGTGAAGTCGCGGGTGACGCCATCGGGGCCCGTGAATTTGTCCTTGCGCGCCTCGATGACCAGATTGCCGTTTTCGATGCGGGAGTTTTCGCGACGGGCCGTGTAGTATTCGAGTTCATTGTTGCCCCAGCCGCCACCTCCGGTTTGCAGAGACCATTTTTTCGGATCAGGGGTAGAGCCGTCCGGAGAATTGAATTCGTCGCTCCAGGTCAGGACCCAGTCGTTAGCGATGGTCGCGCTTTGGCGCGCGGCTGCGGTGGAACTGCGTGGAAGGAGGGTCGCGATCACAGCGGCAATCCCGACGAGGAAACAGAGCAGAAGCCGTAGTATTTGCGAAAATTGACGACAGGGGGCCATAAGAACATTCCTTGATTGCTCGGTTCTAACGGAATCCAGCCAGTGGATACCAAGATTGGGGTTCGAAGGGTTGCTGGAGCCCGCCGCCTACTGTAGCAGAGAATGTGATAGTCTGATGGAAGGCCGCGCTCTTTGGAGCGGGGCCTTTTTCTTTTGGATAAACGAGAAATTGCAGGAGGTGGTCAGGTGGAGGCACGGTTGGGATGCGGACAGTTGGATGACGAGGAGTTTCTGCGCGCATTTGAGGAATGCAAGCTGGCGCACGGCACGTTTCATCACGCGGACCACATTCGGTTGGCGTGGATTTACGTGAACCGGCTCGGCGCCGAGGCGGCACAGCAGCGATTATTGACGGGGATTCAAAAGATGGCAGTGCACGCGGGCGCGCCGAAGAAGTTCTTGCATACGACAACGGTGGCTTGGGCACGGTTGGTGGCGGCTGCCAGTGGAGATCGACCGGCAGACGAGAGCTTTTCCGCTTGGATCCAGCGGCATCCCGAGTTGCTGAACCGAGATCTGCTCGGCAAGCACTACTCCAGAGGTCGGCTGGAAACGGAGGCGGCGCGGTCCGGGTGGGTGGAACCGGATCTCGCGCCACTTTAAGCGGATGGGCCCTTTTGATGGGAGGGCTGAAAGATGCTCGTGCACTTTGGCGAGAGGCACCAATGGTGATCGCGGGATTTATCCTTTGGCATCCGGGGGCCCCGATGCATAGAATGGGCCACTTACTTGAGGAGAGCCATGGGTGGACCGCAGCGGACGGTGCTGATTACCGGCGGGACTGACGGGCTTGGACGCGCGGCTGCGTTGCTGCTGGCGGAGAAGGGCTACCGGGTGTTTGCGGCCGGCCGTTCGGCGGCCAAGCGAGTGGAACTCGATCGAATTGCGGGGGAGAAGAAATTACCTCTGGAATCTCTGGAACTGGACGTTTGCGACGACACTTCGGTGACGCGCGCGGTGCAGGAAGTGCTGCAGAAAGCCGGCGCGATTGACGTGCTGATCAACAATGCCGGCATCGGCTTCGTGGCGGTGGTCGAAGAGCTGAAGTTCGACGATCTGCGCCGACTGTATGAGACGAATATCTTCGGCGTGCTCCGCGTGACTCAAGCGGTGCTACCGCACATGCGGGAGCGTGGGCAGGGGCGAATCCTGATGTTGAGCAGCGTTGCTGGCATCGTGACGCCGCCGACGTATGGCGCCTACAGCAGCAGCAAGCATGCGCTGGAAGCGATTTCCAACGCGTTGCGGCTGGAGCTCTATCCGTTCCGGATCGATGTGATTCTAATCGAGCCCGGCTACATCATGACCAACTTCCAGCAGACAGCGAGGGAGCTGGCGCAGGAGTATACGGACCGGGCGAGTCAGAGCACGTACGCGAAAATTTATGATGGCGCAATTTCGGCGGCGAACAGCAGCCGCAAAGAGTCGAAGACGACACCAGAGGATTGCGCGCGGGTGGTCCTGGAGGCGATCGAGTCGGGGCATCCCAAGGCGCGTTACACGGTGACACCGCTGGCGAAGTGGGCTTCGCTGGGAAAGCGGCTGCTGCCGGACACAGTGCTGGATTCGTTTTTGCGGCGGAGATTCGGAGTGGTCCGAGAAGAGGAAGATTAATTGAGTTCCTCCTGAAGCCGAACGGCCGGCTCCCTACGTTTTACTTCACCAACCAAAATGGGAGTAGGTGCGCCGACGGAACGATGTATTCGAGCGGCGAGTCGGACTACACTGCAGGAATATTTTGGTAGTGGGTGAGGGATAGGTTCATGAAAATGGAAACGCTGGCGGTACATGCGGGCGCAGAGGTTGATCCGGCAACCGGGAGCATCGCGCCACCCCTGCATCTTTCGACTACTTTCCTGCATGGACCCGCGACGGAAGAGCTGCACGGGTATATCTATGTGCGAGACAAGAATCCGACGCAGGACCGCCTGGAAGCGGCGATGAGCGCGCTCGAGGGCGGGGAGGACACGCTGGCGTTTTCGTCGGGGATGGGAGCGACGGCGGCGTTTTTCCAGAGCCTGGAGCCAGGATCGCACGTGATTATCCCGGAAGACGTGTACGTGCATGTGCGCGACATCGCGAGGGAGTATTTCACGAGCTGGCAGATGGAGTATTCGACGGTGGACACGCAATCTGCGCCCGCGATAGCCGCCGCGATGCGGCCCAACACAAAGGCGATCTGGGCGGAGACGCCGTCGAACCCGCAGATGAAAATCATGGACATTGCGGGGGCGGCCAAAATCGCGCATCAGGGTGGTGCGTGGCTGGTGGTGGACAATACGTTTGCCACGCCTGCGTTGCAGCGGCCGCTGGAGCTTGGAGCCGACGTGGTCATGCACTCGACGACAAAATATTGCGGCGGCCACAGCGATGTACAGGGCGGGTGCCTCGTGTTCAAAAAACGCGAGCCGCTGTTCGAGAAGCTGTTTCACACACGCATGGTGTTGGGCGCGGTGTGCTCTCCCTTTAATTCCTGGTTGATTTTGCGGGGATTGCGCTCGCTACCTTGCCGAATGGAACGACACTCGGCGAACGCTATGGCGGTGGCGAAGATACTGGCGCAAGTGAAGACGGTGGAACGTGTGTTTTATCCGGGGCTGGCGACTCACCCCGGACACACGATTGCGGCCGCGCAGATGAAACAGTTTGGTGGGATGATGTCGATCCTGGTCCGCGGAGGATGGGAGGAGGCGGTCCGCGTGATTTCTCGCGTGAAGCTGTTTCAGCCGGCGACGAGCTTGGGCGGAGTGGAGAGCCTGGTCGAGCATCGAGCTTCTGCGGAAGGCAAGGGATCAACGTCGCCGAAGAATTTGCTGCGCCTCTCGATCGGGTTGGAGCATCCGGAAGATTTGATTGCAGATCTACTGCAGGCGCTGGGATAGGAGGAGTTTAAACGCCAATAATTTTGGTCTGGGCAATGGTGGGCCACATAAAGGTGGCCGCTTCTGGAGCTAGTTGGAGATTTGGAAGGAGAGGCTGTTTTCCCGAAGGGCCTCCCACTTTTTGCGCCAAACGTCGTGAATGGAGCTTTCGGCATAGTCGGCGGCGGCTTCGGGGCTAGTGAATTCAATCACGTAAACGCCGCTCCAGTCCTGAAGCTGATTGCGTTCGGTCTTGAGCCAGATATTCTTGATGCCAGGAATTTTGGCGGCCATATCGCGGATGCCGTTGATGGCTTGATCCTGATCATACTGAGAGGTGGCCGCGCGAAACTTGTACGCGACGACGTGGATCACCGTCTTGGGCTGTCCGAAGCGATTCACGGCCGAGACTCTCTGCGTGAACAAGCTTCCGGCCAAGGCGCCAGCCAGAAAGAGCACAATACCCGCCAAGATTCGCAGCCCGCGACGTTTGCGCGATTCCATGAAATCCTCCCGTTGTAAACGACTCAGCCAGTCTATGCGACTGCGGTGGAGCTCAGCAACTCGACTGCAATTGACGGGGCTGCGGCTTGCCAGTAGGCTGAAACCGTTAATTCCCAGGAGAATCGGATGATTCGGAATCTCACGATGGCGATGCTTATTTGTTTGCTGGCGGTGCTTCCCGGAGTGGGCCGCGCGCAGACGGATCCAGAGGTAGACGCCGAAGCTCGCTCTATCTTGCAGCAACTGATCGAAATCAACACCACGGATTCGGTGGGAAGCGTCACGAAGGCTTCCGAGGCGATGGCGCAGCGATTGCTGGCGGCAGGATTCTCGCAGCAGGACGTGATTGTGGCTGGTCCGAACGCGAGGAAGAAGAATCTGGTGGTGCGGTTTCGCGGCACGGGGAAGCACAAGCCGATCCTGTTCATCGGTCACCTGGATGTGGTGGAGGCGCGCCGGGAAGACTGGAGCATGGATCCATTCCGGTTCATCGAAAAGGACGGCTACTTTTATGGGCGCGGAACGCAGGACATGAAAGAAGGCGACGCCATTCTGGCGGAGAGTTTCATGCGGCTGAAGCGTGCGGGCTTTATTCCGGACCGGGATTTGATCCTGGCGCTGACGGCCGACGAAGAGGGCGGAGATTTCAATGGCGTGGACTGGCTGATTAAGGAGCACCGCGCCTGGATCGAAGCCGAATATTGCATCAACCTGGACGGCGGAGAATTCGAGAAAATGAAGGGGAAGCGCGTCCTGGCCGGGCTGCAGGCGAGCGAAAAGGTCTACGCCGATTTTCAGTTCGAGACCACGAATCCAGGCGGGCATAGCTCCGTGCCGGGGCCGGACAACGCAATTTATGAGCTTGCGGAGGCGTTGCTGAAGGTGCACGCGTTTTCATTTCCGGTGGAGATCAACGAGATTACGCGAAATTATTTCGCGGCTTCGGCAAAGCTGACGGGCGGGCAATTATCCACCGATCTCGCGGGCGCGGCCAAGGAACCGCCAGATGTGGAGGCGATCAAACGGCTTTCCACCAATCCTTACTACAACTCGCTGCTGCATACGACGTGCGTGGCCACGATGCTTGCCGGGGGCCACGCGCCGAACGCGCTGCCGCAGATGGCGCGCGCTAACGTGAATTGCCGGATCTTTCCCGGGGAGGATCCGGAGCACGTCCGGAAGACGCTGGAGCGCGTGGTGGCCGACCAGCAGGTGAGCATCACCGTGGTGCCGGAGAAGACGGCGGACGGAAAGCTGATTCCAATCGTGAGCGTGCCGCCGTCACCACTCTCACCAGAAGTGACGAAGGCCATGGAGAAGACGCTGGCGACGATGTGGCCGGGCGTTCCCGTGGTGCCGACGATGTCCACGGGCGCGAGCGACGGAAAATTCCTGCGCATCGCGGGGATTCCAACGTACGGCATCTCGTGCATGTTTTTCGACATGGACGACGACCGGTCGCACGGGAAAGACGAACGCGTGGGGGTGCAGGACTTTTACGACGGTGTGGAATTCGGCTACCGGTTCATGAAAATGCTCTCGAGCAACTGACGCCGAATTGCATGACCATGGAGCGCCGGGGCCGGTTATCGGTGGAGGCGAGATACGATGGAGAAGTGGGCCGGGCCCGTTCGGCAGGCTCAGGATAAATAAGCCCGGTCCGTACGAGTACCCTAGATTCAAATGAAAAAGCCCCCGATTGTCGGGGGCTTTTTCATGAAAAGGGAACCCGGAGAAATTACGGCTTGGTGGGATCCGGAGCTTCGCCGGGCTTGGTGTCCTGCGGAGCGGCGGTGCTGGCGGCGACGGGCTTGGAAGCATCGGCGCCGTAGCGCGTCAGGTAGGGCATAAACGGAGTGATTTCAAAAGGCATCTTCTCGCGTTCAGCTACGGTCCCGATGGGCTTGCTCTTGATCAGCTCGAGCTTGTCGTTCCAGGGGTCCAGTTTGACGCGGCCGCCGAGCGGCAACGCGGCAATCTTCTGAGGATTCGATTTGGTATCCACGGGGACGGTGGATTTGATGTCGGCAATCTCCGGGACGCGGTTGCCGAGGTGGCCGCTAATCAGGTTGGGAATTTCCTTCTGGCGGCTGTCCAGGGCCTGCAAGAACAAGCCGGCATTGCCAAGCTGGTTCTTGTAGGGTGAGTTGTTGAGGATGATGAGGGCTTTGGCGTTGGCTTGGGCTTCTTCGTCAGGAGTACGGGCAAAGCCGAAATGGCGGAAAGTGTCCTTGTCGTCCACCAGCAGCTGGTCGAAGAAGGCGTATTGCGAATCGAGACGGTGCCCGAGAACGATGTGCGCGAGTTCGTGGGCCAGCATGGTAGCGAGGCTGGCTTCATCGGGAAGTACGTCAATCAAGCCGCGGCTCAACACAATGGTGTGGCCAACGGTGAAGGACTCCAAAGTGGAAGTCATCAAGACGCGGCAACGGACTTCGGGTTCGACGTCGATATTGTTGGTGACCTCGAGGTTGTTGACGACGGTGTCGAGCACCTTGTCGACTTCGCCCTTCGGGGCGATGAGGCCAATGCGTTCGAAGCGATCAATGATGTTGTCTTCCGCCTGGCGGTCCCAGGAGCGCTGGGCTTGAATCGGGGAGAGGTCATTGGCGCTCTTGGTGTCGTCCTGCATGGGCGTTTCGATGAGGATTTTGCTGAGCTCCTGCTCCTGGGAGTTGCTCCCGAGGTTGTAGCCCCACAGGCGAGTCTGCGCCTTGAAGTCGAGCTTTTTGGAAATGGCGTAGTGGAGATCCTTTTCTTCGCTGTACACGAAAGTGGGCAGCCAAAGATCGGGCTGGACGTTGGTGCGCCAGCTATCGAAGTGGAAGTACCAGCTGGAGTGTCCGTTGCCGGTATAGGCGCCATTAAAACGAACGATGTGGAAGCCCTGATCCTCGACCCAGATGCGGCCCAGGAAGCGCCCGTGGTTGTTTTTCTCCAGGGGCGTCACGTCGAACACCAGGCAGCGCACCTCGCCGACGAATTCGCGGCGGACGTAGTCAAACTTGTAGTGCTGGCGGTCGAAGCCGTTGGTGTCAATAAAAATCATTTGGAGGAAGCCGTCGGGCAAAAACTGCATGGAAAAGGTGAAGAAGTTGCCGACGGAGCTGAGAACTTTCTTGCCCTTGCTGGAGGTTTCGCTCAGGGGAACGAGGTTCACACCCTTATCGAAATTGGCGCGGCCGAGGAAATATTTATCGCCGGCGGGGACTTCGCCCAGATCCTTGTCGGGCTTCAGGTTCTGGATGTAGGTCTCAACCAAAGGCTGATAGTTGCGGATCTGGCCATACAGTTTCTGTTCGTTAGCCGTAATGCGGTCCACCACCTGCTCGAGAGTACGAGGCTGATCCGCCGCAGCGGGGGGAGCCGGCGCAGCCCAGGTAGTAGCACCCGCGCAAGCGCCGAGCGCCAGGGCCAGGATAGAGTTGCACAGCTTTCGCATGATCATTCTCCCTCAGTACGCCAGCCGGAATTCGATTCGGATCACGGCCGGGAAATCCACCGGTTCGCCTTGCCGCTTAGCCGGCTTGAACTTGATTTGCTGCGCCGCGCGCACGGCCGACTCGTCTAGACCGTGGCCGAGGCCGCTGACGACACGATTGATTTGGATAGTTCCATTGGCGAGGAACACGACGTCGACGCGGACATCGCCTTCAATTTTCAGGCTGCGCCCTTCGGAGGTGTATTCCGGCCGGGGTTTGGAGACAATCTCGGGTGGTGCGTCGGCCGGACCACTGGGGCCGGCTTTCTTCTTGGGAGCTTCCGTCGAGGTATCTACAGCGGCAAAGCCGCCGGCGACTACCGTGCCGTGCTTCCCAGAACTCGTCGGAGGAATCGCGGTTCCATTGCCGAAACCGCTGCTGGCCACCGTGCCACGAATGCCTTCTTTCCCGCCGGTGCCGTTGCCGTAGCCTTCGCCACCGGGCAGAGCGGGAGAGCCGAGCCGCGCGACGTTGGTGGCGTGCTTGGGATCGCCCTTGCCAGCGACGCCATTGGGATCTCCGAAGCCGCCCGTCTGGACTTTTTCGACGGGGGCCTGCACCGTGGCAGGAGCTGCACTGCCGCTGCTAAGGTTACCGACCTTCACATCTTCCTTGGGGCGCTTCGGACCGTTCTCCTTCACTTCAATCTTCGTCGGTTCGAACTTCGCCGTCATATCGGGTGCTTTGACTTCGACTTTCTCGATCTTTGGCTGGACTTTTCTGGGCGCCACGAGGTTCGCGAAAATGTGAGGCTGCTGGGGATTCAATTTCGGAGGCTCAACGGGCGTCGGTTTCGGTTCCAGCTTGGGGGCAACCGCCTTCACTTTTGGCGGAGGCGGAGGGGGCGGAGCCACAGGAATTTCAGTGACCGGCTGAGCAATCGCCGTGTAGGAGTACTGAATCGCTGTCTTCATCTGCTCCGGGTAAAGCACAGGAATCAAGACGAAGAACGTGAGGATCGAAAGCTGGACGATCGCGCTGAATCCCACGCGATTCCAATTGGGCCTGGCATCGGGGAGGACGGCCAAACGGGCCGGAACGGGCTTGGTGCCAATGTGCTGCTTCCAAGCTTCCGAGTTTCCCGCACGGTTGCGGTTAGAATCAAACCCCACGCCCAGCGACCGTCTCGTCGGTGGTTCTGCAATCATGGTGGACATCCGCTTACGGCCTCGCGCGAAGATTCGTCCTGGAGCAGGAGTCCCTTAGGGGATTTCCTGCCAGAGATCAGAACGTGTGTGTTACCAGTACGAGAGTACTTAGTGGAACTTGCGTCCCTAATAGGACTTTCGTACTAAAGACGCGAATTCGCTAATGCCAAGCCGAGTGCATCTTCAGAGCGTCGTTCTGTCTCCCGGACCAACCCGCGGAGGCAAATTTCGTTGCGGGGCTGGAGCGCAACACCCACTAGAATAACCCATTTCGGAGGGGGACGGCCGTGCGGAATTGCGGGGACCAGCGCACCGGGCACTCCTTTAGGGTACTCTTAAGCAATAGGATGCAACCATACCGCTTTCCGTTGGTTCTTTTTAAGGGCACCTAGGGTATAGACAGACGGAGCCTTAGGGGAAAAGCAGGAGGATTGTGGCCCTACCCTCGGAAGACAAATCGCCAGCTCCGGACCTCCCCAAGCCCCTCGTAGCATGCGCGGCGCTCGTTGAGTCGCTTTATGCACAATCGGGGGCGTCTCGTTGGGGGCTGTCCCTGGGGCAATTTGCGTCTGGGCTGGAGCGTAGCGTACGCAAGCGCTTCGCGGCTGATGCGGCGGCGCGAGAACGGTTGGAGGACTACCTGCTTTCGCTGCATGTGGAGGATCTGGCGCTGGCGACCGCTTGCCTGGAGGGGTCGGAAGCGGCTTGGGACGATTTTGTGAGGGAATACCGCGGGTACCTGCGGGCGGCGGCGGGCGCGGTCACAAAGGCGAGCCGGTTTGGGGCGAATGCGCGGGAACTTGCCGACTCGCTGTTCTCCGATTTGTTCGGGCTAATGGATGGAAAGCGCGGGGAGCGTTCGCTGCTGCGGTATTTTCACGGGCGGAGCACGCTGAAGACCTGGCTGCGCGCGGTGCTGGCGCAGCGTCACGTGGATCAGATCCGGCGGCAGCGGCGTTGGGAGTCGCTGGACGCCGACGATGGAGAAAAGCCGGAGCTTCCGCCAGAACGCCTGGAAATGCCGGTGCTCGATCCCGACCGCGCGCAGTATCTTTCTTCTTTTTCCGCCGCCTTACAGCATGCCGTGAATGCGCTGTCGCCCGTGGATCTCGAACGGGTGGAACTCTATTATGCGCGCCAAATGAAACTCGCGGAGATCGGGCGGCACTTGGGTGAACACGAATCGAGCGTGTCGCGAAATCTGGAACGGATTCGGGGCGAACTGCGCGCCGCGACGGAGCAACGGCTTAGAGAAGCGTTTTCACTCAGCGAAGCGGTAATTGAACGGTGCTTTGCGTACGCATCCGAGGATGTTCCCATTGATTTCCGGCGAATGTTTCCCGACGCGAGACCTGGCGGTTCACAGGGGAAGCAGAAGGATCGGTTGTGAAGCGGCGCAAGAAACCTGTTCGCAAACGTTCTAAGAAAGGAGGGCGTCATGCCCGCTGACGATCGCAACCAAAAATTTGAACGCGCCCTCGCACAGCACCTGCGCGGCAATCCGGCGGGAGCGGGCTGTCCGGATGCGGAGACGCTGGGGGCGTATCACGAGCGCACTTTGTCAGTGGAGGAGCTGGCGCAGTGGAAGCAGCACATCGCGGGCTGCGCGGCGTGCCAAGAGACGCTGGCGCTGGTGGAAGAGACGGAAAAGCAACTTTCGGAAGAGTGGCAGGATCAGTTGGTCGGAAGCATGAGATCTTTGGCAGCCGTGCCGCGAGGGGAAGAAAGAGAGCTTGTCGCAAGGGCAATGGTGGCTGCGGCGACGCCTGGCGAAACGCCGAAGCGGCGAATGCGCCCAAAGATGGCAAGGTGGGCGATTCCATTGGGAGCGATGGCCGCGTCGGTTCTGATTGCGATTGGGATTTACGAACAGCACGCGCTGCGATCGCCGGAATCGAACACTGTCGAGATGGCGCAAAATGAGCGGCAAGCTGCTCCGGAGTTGAGCGCTCCCGCCGGCACGACGAAGGAAAGCAAGCCGCCCGAGCAAGATCTGCGGCGAGCCGAGCGGGATCAACTGGCCGTGCGCCCGGGGGCAACCGCGGTGGGACAAGTGCACTCGGCGCCGAACGCGCTGCCTTCTCCGGCTGCTGCAGACTCCCTTCGAAAAGATGGGGAGATCGAGAAGAAACAGACGCTTTCCGCGAGAGTTTCGAGCATTAACGGAAACGCGCCTGCCGTGCCGCCTCCATCGCCTGCCGGTGTCGCGAAAGAAGAGACTCCTCGATCGACAACGCAAAGCGTGGAGGTTCTCTCAGAGACGAAACCCGCCTCGACGTCCGCTCCTCCCCCGAGCGCGCCAAAGAGTTCCGAAGCAGGCTACGCCGGAGCCGTTGCTGGAACGCTGGATGATGGAAAGCGGCCGGCTGACGCCAGCAAGGCCAAAACTTCGCAGCAATCGTTGTCGAGAAATATGGCCACGAATGAAATGATGGCGAAGCAGGGCGGAATTGGTGCGCTGGTGCAGATTGCGGCGGCGAGTGGCGGCACCATCCTGACGCCGGATCACAAGGTGTGGTGGAAGCTCGGAGCGGACGGAACGGCGGAATTGACGACGGACGGTGGAGAGAAATGGAAGACGATTCCGACCGGAGCGGCGGCGATGCTGACTTCCGGCTCCGCTCCTTCCGCCAAGATTTGTTGGATTGCCGGGAAGGCGGGAACGCTGGTGGTGACGACGGATCGGGGTGGGCACTGGACGATCGTGCCTACGCCCATCGCGGGAGATTTGGGAGGAGTGCACGCTGTGGACGGAAAACACGCCTCCATTTGGGATGCGGCGAAGAGGCAGAGTTATGAGACGAGCGACGGTGGCAATACCTGGAAGCAAATTACAAACGAATAAGCCATGCAAGAAATTCCGGCGCACACGTTCCAAGAGAGAAGGCAAATTCTTGTCGAGGTGAAGCGAACATGAAGATCCCTGATTTGTTGAGGAGCGGAAGTTATCGCGTGGCGGCAGCCACGGCCGCCATCACGCTGGCAGGCGTGGCCGCGTTTGTGCCGGCCTATTCGGCGGGCAAGAAAGACGTTGGTCAGGAAAAAGAATCGAGTCGCGCGGCGGATCAGAGCACATCGCTGAACGACCAGACCGATCTGGCGGTAACGGTTTACAATTCGAACATCGCGTTGATTCGCGACGTGCGCGATCTGCAGTTGCCGAAGGGCGAATTCCGGCTAAAGTTCATGGACATCGCCGCGACGGTCAATCCGGCTACGGTGCATTTTCGTTCGCTGACCGATCCGGACAAGTTGAGCGTGCTTGAGCAGAACTATGAATACGATCTGTTGGAGCCGGCGAAACTGCTGAACAAATATGTGGGCAAGGAAGTGACGCTGGTGCGCAGCTACATGGACAACGGAACCACCAAGCACGAAGAGGTCAAGGCAACTCTGCTGGCGAACAACAACGGTCCGGTGTGGAAGATCGGGAATGACATCGTGACCGGAATGTATGGCGAGAGCTACCGCTTTCCGGAGGTGCCCGCGAATCTGTATGACCGGCCGACGCTGCTGATGTCGCTGGAGAATTCTGGGCCGGCGAAGCAGAAGATCGAATCGTCTTATCTGGCGACAAACCTTTCGTGGAATGCGGACTACGTGCTGACCGTGGGGCGCGACGACAAGGCGGCGGACCTCGATGGCTGGGTGACGATTGTGAACAACAGCGGCACGGCATTCCACCATGCAAAACTGCAACTGGTAGCCGGGGACCTGAATCGGCTGCCTCAACGCGATCAATATCGGGCCATGGAGATGGTAGCCAACGCTCCGGCGACCAAAGCGGCCGGCCAATTCCAGCAGGAGAATTTCAGCGAGTACCACCTGTATTCGCTGGGGCGGCGGACTTCAGTGGAAGACAAGGAAACGAAGCAGATAAGTCTGCTGGAAGGGATTGGCGTTCCAGTGGAAAAGCTGTTCGTGGTGAACGGGCAAAACTATTACTACCGGAATATGCAGAACCCCGGATCGCCACTGAAGGATCCCGTACAGGTCTTCTACAAGTTCAAGAACGAAGAGAAGGCTGGCCTGGGAATTCCGCTGCCGGCGGGAAACCTGCGCGTTTACCAGAAAGATTCGAAGGGTGGGCTGCTGTTCATCGGTGAGGATCACATTGACCACACGCCGAAGGACGAGTTCGTGACGGTGAAAATCGGCAATGCGTTCGACGTAGTGTGCGACCGAAAGCAGACGGACTACAAAAGCCTCGGGAGTCGCTTGTGGGAGATGGAATTCGAGATCACGCTGCGCAATCACAAGGACACGCCCATCACTGTTCAGGTTAACGAGCCCATTGGCGGAGATTGGGAGATGCTGTCTTCAACTTATAAGTACACGAAGACGGAGGCGTTCGCGGCGCAGTTCGAAGTGCCGGTGAAGGCCAACGGCGAATCGGTGCTGAAATACCGGATTCGGGCAAAGTGGTAGAAGAAGGAAGTAAACAGGTGATGAGGTAACGAAAGAACGAAAGAAACTCGAGATACGGAGAGGGCGCCGGCCACACCGGCGCCTTTTTCTTGAGTCGCCGGGTCAGCTTTCAACGATGGCGTCGGCTTCGATTTCGAGAAGAATTTCCGGGGCGATGAGCCTGGTCACTTCCACCATCGAGGTGGCGGGCCGGATTTCGGCAAAAAATTCGCCATGGGCGCGGCCGATTTTTTCCCATTCGGCGATGTTGGTGACGAAGATGCGCGTGCGAATGACGTCCTTGAGGCCGGCGCCGGCGCGGTTCAGGGCGGATTCGATGTTGCGAATGATCTGGATGGTTTGGGCGTAGGCATCGCCGATCCCCACGATCTTGCCGTCGGGCCTGGTGGCGGTGGTGCCTGAGACGCAGATGTGGTTGCCAATGCGTACGGCTCTCGAGTAGCCGACAATCGGCTCCCACGGCGTGCTGGTGGCGAAATTTTGGCGTGGCATTTTGGTCCTTTCCGGTGGGTCTGGCGGCGGTTTGCCGTTTCCCTGCATGTTAAACTAAAACGACGACGGGCATGGGCTGCGAAGTGTCCCGGCCCCTTTCGAAAGACGGTTTTATGCGCTGCAACAACATTCTGGATGCAGTGGGCCGCGTCCCGTTGATCCGGCTACACCGGATCAATCAGGGGCTGAAACCCCAGATGTGGGTGAAGGCCGAGATGCTGAATCCGGGCGGTTCGGTGAAGGATCGCATCGGCGTTGCCATGATTGATGAGGCCGAGAAAAAGGGCCTGCTGAAGGCCGGCGGCACGATCATTGAAGGCACTTCCGGAAATACGGGGATGGGGCTCGCGCTGGTGGCAGCCGTGCGCGGTTACAAGTGTGTTTTCACGACGACGGATAAGCAGTCGAAGGAAAAAGTGGACTTACTGAAGGCGCTGGGCGCTGAAGTGATTGTTTGCCCCACGGCCGTAGAGCCAGAGGACCCACGCAGTTACTACAGCGTGGCGAGAAAGCTGGCGCGGGAAATTCCCAACTCCTACTACCCGAACCAGTATGACAATCCGACCAATCCGGAAGCACATTACCAGACGACGGGCCCGGAGATTTGGGAAGACACGGAAGGAAAAATCACCCATTTCGTTTGCGGAATGGGCACGGGCGGAACGATCAGCGGCGTCGGCAAGTATTTGAAGGAGAAGAATCCGAACGTACAGATTATCGGCGTTGATCCGGAAGGCTCTCTTTACTACGAGTTTCACAAAACCGGGAAAATCGGCAAAGCGCGGACGTACGTGGTGGAAGGCATCGGCGAGGACTTTTTTCCGACTACGATGCACATGGAAATTCTGGACGAAGTGATTCAGGTGAACGACGAAGAGTGCTTTGTGGTGGCGAGACGCCTGGCCAAGCAGGAAGGCATTTTCACGGGCGGGTCTGGGGGCGGCTGCCTGAGTGCCGCGTTGCGTCTGGCAAAAGACCTTGGACCTCGGGACTTTGTGGTGGCGCTCCTGCCGGATACCGGGATGCGGTATCTCAGTAAGGTGTACAACGACGAGTGGATGCGGGAGCGCGGCTACGTGGAATCGAGTGTGCCGATCACGGCGGCGGAAGTGGTGAACGCGAAGCGGCAATCGGGCAAGGTGCGGGAACTGGTAATCGCGCGGCCATATCAAACGGTGTTCCACGCGCTGAAGACCATGCAGGAGCAGGACATTTCGCAAATCCCGGTGTTCGAAGAGAACCTGCCGATCGGCACGGTGTACGAAGACCAGATTTTGACGCTGGCGCTGCAGGGCAAGGACCTGCGGAAACTGGTGGTGCGCGAGGTGATGAGCAAGCCTTTGCCGAAGATTCCGGGTTCATCGCCGGTCGAGCGGGTGACATATATCCTCAGCCACGAAAATCCCGCGGTGTTCGTGGAACTGGATGAGACCAGGTTCGAAATCCTCACCAAGTACGATTTGATGAGCACGGTCGCCGGTTTGATGGAACAGAAACGCTAATCGCCTTCCCGCGCGAAGCGGAATTCGGGACAACACAAAGTGAAAATTCAGGACTTCAACGAGCGGCTGAAGAACTCCATCCTTATCGCGGACGGCGCGATGGGCTCGATGCTGTACGAGTCCGTCGGGGCGGTGCGGTGCTTCGACGAGCTGAACGCCACAGAGCCAGAAGCGGTGTTTCGCGTACATCAGGCATACATAGATGCAGGCGCGCAGATCATCGAGACGAACACGTTTGGGGCAAACCGGTTCAAGCTGGCGCCGCTGGGGCTGGGCGACGAAGTGCAACGGCTGAATAGTCGCGGCGTGAAAATCGCGCGTGAGGCGCGGGAAGCGGCTTCGCGTGAAGTGTTGATCGGCGGCTCCATGGGGCCGCTGGGCATCGGAGTGCAGGCGCGGCACCCCGAGCCGGACCAGATCCTGAACATTTTCAAGGAGCAGGCATTGGCGCTGGAAGAGCGCGGCGTGGATCTGTTTGTCCTCGAGACGTTTTCTTACATCGAAGAAATCCTGCTGGCGGTGGACGGGATCCGATCTTTTTCGAGCTTGCCCATTGTGGCGCAGCTCACGTTTTCCGAAGAGGGCACGATGTTCGGGGACGTACGTCCGTTTCTGGCGGCCTCGCTGCTGAAAGAGAAAAACGTACAGGTGATCGGATCGAACTGCACGCTGGGCCCGCAATCGCTGCTGCCGATATTGCAGGAGTTTGCAAACGCGCAGGACATTTGGATCAGCGGCATGCCCAACGCTGGATTTCCCAAACGCGAAGGCGACCGCATTGTCTACCCGAAGTCTTCGCCGCAATATTTCGCGGAGTTTGCCCGTGAAGCCGCTGCCATCGGCGCGCGCATCCTGGGTGGCTGCTGCGGGACGACGCCGGCGCACATCCACGCAATGGCGGAAGCGGTGAAAACGATGCGTCCAGCCAAGGCGCATGCGACGGCGAGCGTGGTCGCCACGGTGCAGCCCGCGGCCGTGATCCCGGAACGAGAGCCAGAAAGCAAATTCTGGAAGCGGCTGCAAAAGCGGGAATTCACCGTTTGCGTGGAGATCGATCCGCCGAAGGGCCTGGCACTCGATCGGATTTACGAACAGGTTGATCACGTGATGGCGTCGAAGAAGGTGGATTGCATTGACATCAACAGCGGCGCGATGGCGCGCGTGGGCATGGATGCCCTCGTTGTAGCGGGAGCGCTGGAAGCCCGAGACGTTGAGACCATCCCCCATCTCACGACGCGTGACCAGAACATCATCGGGCTGCAGGCGATGCTGCTGGGTGCGTGGACGGTGGGCGGCGTGCGCAACGTGCTGGCGATCACCGGCGATCCACCATCGGTGGGCGATTATCCGGAAACGAGCGGCGTCTACGAAGTGGATTCCGTGGGGCTGGTGAAGATCCTGCACCGGTTGAATCAAGGGACGGACTGGGCGGGCAAAACGCTGGGCGGACAGACCAATTTCACGATTGGGGTGGCGCTGAATCCGGTCTCCGACGATCTGGATTCGGAGATTGCGCGCTTTCACGCGAAGATCGAGGCCGGCGCGCATTTTGCGATGACCCAGCCGCTCTTCGATCCCGAACATTGGCACGCGTTTCTGAAAAAATTCGGCGGGAATCCCCCAATTCCCGTGTTGATCGGCATCTGGCCGCTGAACAGCTACAAGCAGGCGCTGCGGCTGAACAATGAGGTGCCAGGCATACTGATTCCGGACCCATTGCTGAAATCCATGGAAACTGCGGGTCCCTCGGCGCGGGATCGCGGATTTGAGGTAGCTCGCGAGATGCTCATTTGGGCACGTACAGAACTGGCCGGTGCGTATCTGATTCCACCGTTCAAGCGCCACGAGGAAATTCTCGAGATTCTATAGACCGCGGACGGCCGCTATACTCTTGCCTCGTGGAAACAGGAAGCGCATGATGCATCCGGAAGATGTTGGCCGAAGCTCTCCGCTTGGGGCGACCCCGCACCAGGGGGGAGTCAATTTCAGCCTGTATTCGCGCCACGCAACGCAGATTGAACTGCTGTTTTTTGACCACGAAGAGGACGAAAAGCCTTCCCGCGTATTTCTGCTCGACCCGGTTCACAATCGAACTTATCACTACTGGCACATGTTCGTACCCGGAGCGCAAGCAGGGCAGATTTATGGGTACCGGGCGCACGGCCCGTTTGCGCCAGAACTTGGGATGCGCTTCGACCCGACAAAGGTCCTTCTTGACCCATACGCGCGCAGTGTGCGGGTGCCAAAGCATTACAGCCGTGACGCGGCCAGTGGTCTGGGGGAGAACACGGCAAGCGCCATGAAATGCGGAGTGGTGGACTTGCGTGGTTACGACTGGCAAGGAGATCGCCCGCTGCGGCATTCCTCGTCGAGAACGATCATTTATGAAATGCATGTTCGGGGATTCACGCAGCACTCAAGCTCGGGATTGCCTGAGCATCTGAGAGGCACGTACGCGGGGGTGGTGGAAAAGATTCCGTATCTTCAGCAACTGGGAGTTTCGGCGGTGGAGCTATTGCCCGTATTTCAGTTTGACTCACAGGATTGCCCATCCGGGCTGACAAATTATTGGGGCTATGCGCCGGTGGCGTTTTTTGCTCCGCATCTCCATTACAGCTCGCAGCAGGGTGTTGCGGGTCCCGTGAACGAATTTCGCGACATGGTCAAGGCACTGCATCAGGCCGGGCTCGAAGTGATTCTTGACGTGGTATTCAATCACACGGCCGAAGGTAATCATACGGGGCCTACATTGAGCTTTCGCGGATTGGACAACGTAACGTATTACCTGCTCGACGCGGATCGTGCGCGCTACGCGAATTACAGTGGCACGGGAAACACTCTGTATTCGCATCATCCCATCGTGCGCCGCATGATAGTCGACAGCTTGCGCTATTGGGTTGAGGAGATGCACGTGGACGGTTTCCGGTTTGATCTTGCTTCAGTCCTGGCGCGAGACGCGCGCGGAAACGTTATGTCCAACCCGCCGCTGCTCTGGGACATCGAATCCGATCCGGCCCTCTCCGGAACAAAGATGATCGCGGAAGCGTGGGACGCCGCGGGTCTCTACCAGGTCGGACAGTTTATCGGGGACAGCTGGAAGGAGTGGAACGGCAAGTTTCGGGATGACGTGCGGGATTTTTTCCGCGCGGCCCCCGGAGCCGTGCGGAAGATGGCCGACCGTTTCCTGGGCAGTCCGGAAATCTACGCGCACAAGGAACGCGAGGCCGAACAGAGCATCAATTTCGTGACGTGTCATGACGGTTTTACGTTGAATGACCTGGTTTCCTACAATCAAAAACGCAATGAGGCGAATCATGAAGAAAATCGGGACGGCGCGAACGACAATCGCAGCTGGAACTGCGGGGTAGAAGGCCCAACGGACGATCCTGGTATCGAAGCTCTGCGCAACCGGCAGATGAAGAATTTTCTTACCGTAAACCTGTTTGCCCTGGGCATACCCATGCTTCTGATGGGAGACGAGGTTTGCCGCACCCAGCTCGGGAACAACAATGCGTATTGCCAGGACACTCCGCTGAGTTGGCTCGACTGGAATCTGGCGGAGCGACACGCCGACGTGCTTCGATTTGTGCAGTTGCTGATACGTCGACGCCAACTGCGGAGTCCTCATGCGGAAGAATCACGCTTGACCCTCACGGAATTAATTCATCATTCCAAACACGCCTGGCATGGGCTGCTGCCAAATCAACCGGATTGGGGCGACTCTTCCTTTAGCCTGGCATTCAGCACTGAGCTTGCCGGGGAAGGCATCGCCTTCTACATGATCCTAAATGCTTACTGGGAGCCGCTGGAATTTCAGTTGCCGCGCAAATCGAATGGAGAATCCTTTCGGTGGCGCCGGTGGATCGACACGCTTCTGGAATCTCCTCGGGACATTGTCCCTTGGGAGGACTCCGATTCCATCTTTGCGGATTGCTACCGGGCGGGACCACGCTCGGTCGTGGTCCTGATCGCCATGCGCGAGCCTTAGAGGATGGTTTCCCAACCTCTACTTGGGCGTCGCGCCTTCCGGCATATTCTGCGTGGTGTGATCGTGGATGATGCGCCAGCCTTCTGGAAATTTCCGCAGCACGAGCGTGAAGATGCCACCAATGTCCCCCGACTGGCGCTGCAGATTCCAGTGGCCAAGAACGAGGGCCGCATCGGAACCCAATTCCCGAATCTCGAGTTCTGAGAAATCGAGCTTGCCCATGGCGGCCTTGTCTACATAGGTCTTTTGATAGCGTTGGAGGACGGATTCCCAGCCGCGGGTGAAGCCTTTACTACTGGCAAAGGTCAGTTCCGGTGAATTCCAGTACCTGGCCATGAAGCCAGGGATGTCTCCGGAGTTCCAGGCGGACTGCTGGGCGGCAAGGAGTGCCTGAATGGATGCTTGAATCCCGGGCTTTTCGGAATTGGGAGTAGGACGAATCGCGGCAAATCCTGCCATGGCGATCACCAGAATTGCTGCACAGAGGGCGATTCGCCAAACTGGAGTGTTCACGGGCCCTCCTGTAAGGTCTATATTATCAATAGGATATGGACGATGCAAGGAAATCCCCTTTCTCGTCAAGAAGTTAGCACCGCGAAGGCTATTCCAATAGTACCCGCGAGCTATAGGCCCCAGCTGACCTGCCGCGGATACTACACGTGGAGGCTGAAGGATGTTCTCCGCAATGCTATTCGCGATCGCTCTGGTGGCCATGGGGCAATTTGCGCTCTACTACTGGCGCGCGGTATTCACGGGAGTTGCCAGCCTGCCAATCTCCAGCCGCGTGCTGGAAGCCGCGCACGTTGACGAGATGTCCATGAGTGGCAACGACTTCGGAAAGCTCGTGAGCCTGCACCACCTTACACCGGAACTCAAGGAAGGCAAGAGCGGGCTTGGCTTCGTACGCATGTATTACGGGATTCTCCGGCGCATGGGGTCGCTCACCAAGAAAATCTCTCCAATGCTGAGCGCGTGGACGGAAAAGGAACGGTTGCTCTGCGCGCGGTTTGCGGCCGTGCAGATCGAGCGGCGTCTGCAAGCAAATCTCATGCAGGCGGCTTCGATCCGCTCGATCTAATTTGTAAAAGCGGAATTTACCTCAACAGATTTCCTGCTTGCCAGACGATTGCCTTTTTACAAAAATAGTCGCGGTGCTCGCGTTTTCGCGTGGGCGACGAACCGGACATGACGCTCGCTGAACGAACTCTCCGCCAGATGCGGATCATTCATTTCGCCTTTCTGTTTGCCGCAGTGGCGTATGTCGCCGTACCGTTCCTGAGTCCTTCATCCAATCAGCACGGGCCACCAGTCGCGGTCGTGTTGGCGATCGGCGTTCTAGGGCTAGCTACCCTGGCCGGGAGCGTGTTCATCCGCGGCAGGATGGTGCAGCCGGCAAGCGAAGCGCTTCGGATTAACCCGGAAGACGGAGGCGCAGCAGCGAGATGGAGGTCGGGCGTCATCCTCTCAATGGCATTTTGCGAGACGGTGGCGTTATTCGGATTGGTCCTTCGGTATTCGGGCGCGCGATGGAGTACGTGCGGAATTTTCTATGGGGTGGGAATTTTTCTGTTGCTGGCCTGGGCGCCACGACTCGAATTGTCTCCAAGGTAAGTCTTCCGGTGATTTTCACTATATTTTGATCCACATCGGCAACACCGGGTGTTATGTTGATATTCCGCCCGCAATCTCACCGAAACGAGGAAGTCCCCATGGCAGACCTGGAACAACTCAAATTGAAGTACGGATCCGTGCTGAATCAAATCCAACAACTGGGAGTGCGCCTCGCCCATGTGCACGTTCAGGACAACAAGCTGTACATCGAAGGAGCCTGCGGCACCGACGCCATCAAGAACCGCATCTGGGACCAGGCGAAGCTGGCTGATCCAACGTACAGCGACCTCACTCTCAATCTGACCGTTGACCCGTCGTTGGCGCCGAAACAGCAGATATATACCGTTGCAGCCGGCGATTCGCTGTCCAAAATCGCGAAGCATTTTTATGGCAGCGCCAACGAATACATGAAAATCTTCGAAGCAAATCGAGATAAGCTCTCGGACCCCAATGCCATCAAGGTAGGCCAGGAGTTGGTGATTCCGAATTAGATGTACATAAAAATGGGGCCGAGTTGCCCCGGCCCCATAAATTTCCTCGAATTGCCAGCGGAGGCCGAAGCCATCCTCGCTCAGTAGGCCCAACGAACCAATGTTGCGCCGGAGGTGAATCCCGCGCCAACGGCGGCAAGCAGGACCAGACTGCCTTTCTTCAACTTGCCTTCCTCCAAAGCCGTTTGCATCGCTAAGGGAATGGTTCCCGCGGTGGTATTTCCGAAGCGATCGATGTTGATGATTACCTTCTCCATGGGCATGCCGAGGCGTTCCGCGGTGGCGGTGATGATGCGGCGATTGGCCTGGTGTGCGATGAAACAATCAATGTCTTTGCCGGTAAGGCCGTTCTGCTCCAGCAGACGTTCGGTCATTTCCGCCATTTTTCTGACGGCGTACTTGAAAACGTTTTTGCCATCCTGATGGATGTAGTGCATTTTCTTGTCCACGGTTTCGTGCGAAGCCGGGTGCAGGCTTCCGCCGCCGGGCATGTACAGGAACTGACCGCCCATGCCCTCAACCTGTGCGACGTGATCGATGATGCCGTCCTCGCCTTCCACGGCGGGTTCCAACAGGGCGACTCCCGCGCCGTCGCCGAAGATGATGCAGACCGCGCGGTCGGTGAAGTCGGTCATGGAAGAATTCACGTCGGAGCCGATCACGAGGACTCTTTTGTACTGGCCAGATTCGATAAATTTTGTGCCGACGTTGAGCGCGTACAAGAATCCCGAGCAGCCGGCAGAGACGTCGAATCCCCAGGTATTTTTGATGCCGAGCTTGTCCTGCACAAGACAGGCGGTGGAGGGATACATCATGTCCGGGGTTACCGTGCCGACGACGATCAGGTCCACGGTTTGCAGATCGAAAGGATGCTTGCACTGAAGTTTCTTTACCGCCTCGACTGCGAGATCGCTGGCGGCCACGCCCTTATCGGCAATGTGCCGTTCACGGATGCCGACGCGCTCCATGATCCATTCGTTGGTCGTGTTCACCATTTTTTCGAGTTCGGCGTTGGTCAAAACGCGCGGGGGCACGTACCCGGCTACACCCGTAATTTTTGCGGCGATGCGGCGAGACATGATTCTCCTTAAGGAATTCGTGCACCCCGTAGAGACGACTGATTGTATGCGATGCGCTTTCCCGGAAACAAGCGCTGGCGGCTCACTTTCCTTCAGACGGCAGGATTTCGTAGTGCCAGGTGAAAGACGCCGTCTTTTTCAACATCGCCGCAACGGAGCAGTATTTTTCCTCGGTGAGGTGCATGGCGTGTCGCACGGCAGTTTCCTCGACAGCGCCGCGCACGCGGAAGAGGACGTCGATCTTTGTCCAGACCGTGGGCGGATCCGGGGCCCGTTCGGCGGAACAGTGGACTTCAAGGGCAACGAGTTTCTGGCGTTTCTTCTCAAGAATGAGGACAATGTCCGTGGCGGTGCACGCGCCCAGCGCCATCAGCACCATTTCCATAGGCCCGGGCGCGGTGTTGGATTGGCGGTCGGAGTCGAACGGGACTGCGTGTGCCGATGGACCAGTAGCCAAGAATTTTTGATCTCCGACCCATTTTACTGACGCTGTTTGCATGAGGGTCTTCCTTCAGCCGCCGAATGCAGAATCTCTTGATACGGCCGCGAAAGTAATGTAACAGAATTAAGCCTCTCCGATTGGCGGAGAAGCGCGAAGAAGCGTGGCGCATGAGAAGAATCGATGAGAAAGATGGGTTTGCGGGCATTGCCACTGGCGGCCTGGACGGCATCGATTTTCAAGGTTGTTAATCAAAGAGAGGCACGCGCGCAGCCGAGTTGGATTGCGGAGAGGTCGCCCGCGTTTCGCATATTCTGCCCGCGTGGGGACAATACCGCAGCGGCTCGCAGCCAAACGGACTGGCGTGCGAGGACATGTTCGGAACGTCGAGGTTTTTCACTAACGTTCCGTGGGAAAGCACGCCCCCCGTCACGCTGGAGTTGCGCCGAATTCCGGTCGGCCCGACGGCAGAGAAGTAAAGCTCACGATTCCTACGGAAGTGGGCGGGAACCAGGCCTCGACACAGCAGACGCACAGACAGGCGGTGCCCTGTAAAGTCTTAACTCGCTTGCAACTGACTATTTTGCATGGACGAGTTGCCAATCCCGAGGGGGAAAGTTGATGGGCCAGAACTCCGGCGAAGGTCGCTCGAATTCGAAGGCGATAGCAAAAAGCCCATCGTGGGACTTCCTCGCGCCAATGACGACGCCAGGTTCCTTGGTTCTAGTGCCAGGATTGATCAGCCAGATTTTCTGCTGACGGCGCAGCTTGAGGTTAATTTCGAGGAGGCCGCCGTGGGCATTCACCACCAGCGTGAAAGCTTCGGTGGAAATCAACTTCTCGTCATCGAGGCGAGTTTCGAGCAGCAAGCGAAGCTGAAGAGAGACGCGCTCGCTGCGCCTGCGGCCGGCAGAATCGAATCGAGGATTCAAATGGCTCCATCCTCGCCCTGCTTCAAATATGGGCATGGAGAAACACGGTTGGCGGTCCTGAGTAGAGCAACCGCTACAAATAATGCCGCGATTTAACCCGGGCTCTCGCTTCCCCAGGGCAGCTGCTCGGCAAGATTCCCTGCAGAATTGCCATGGCTCGCTGGCTCTCTGCGAGGGGGAGCCTGCGCAGAGGGCCGCGAGCCAGAGCCGCGCGGGGGATCAGCCAAGCAGCATTTCCTGGGGATTCCACCGGTTGACAACACGTGGAAGCCGAAAAGCCGGGAAGCAAGTCGCCAGGAAGAAAACGCCTCCATGTGGTGAAGTGTGTTCGATTTTGAACCGAAATTATCCGGGTTCCGGGCTCTGCTTTGTCGACAAAGCAGGGCGGAATCACCATTCAGGATCATGGGAGAACGCTGCAGAATGGCATCGCCTTTATCCGGTGGAAGTTCTCGCGACGAGGATGAAAAGATTCCCGCTGGAAGGCCCAGGTAGCGCAGCAAAGGACGGAACCGCTTCCTTGATATAAATCCTGTACCTGTTGGCACTTAGCTGGATTTGATTTCGCTGTCACCGGCAACGAAAAGCGAGTTTAGCGAAGGGCGGTGCCCAAGCGGATTCCAACTTGGAACAGTTTTTGCTCCAGGGAGCCCTCACGAGGTGGCGTCGCGACGATCCAGGCGGGAAGAGCCGTAAAGAAAGCCGAGCAAGCCAAGAAGGGCTGCTTGGGATCCCAACCAGATTCTAAATTTCCTCTAATTTCTACCACGCAGCGAGTAGTCTGCCGACCTCGGGGAACCCCAAGGTCGACGGTGTTCGCCGAACTCAAATCCAAAACAGTCAGGAGAGTCAAGATGGAGAGGAAATCCGTAACTTTTGCCTGGAGTGTTCTGGCATGCCTTGCGACGATTGCGGTCTCGGGAATGTTTTTTGTCGAAGCGAATAGCCTTCAAAAGAAAGGCGTTTCCACGCGACCGGCAACTCACCGGCAAATGCTTTTAGCGGACGGGGGATTTCCACCGCCCCAATTGCCGACGCAACCGCCAAAGAAGACCGCCTGAAGAGCGAAGGAGTGGAAGAACCACAGATAGTCGGGGCGTCGGCCGGATTTCGTAGAGTGGGAAGAGCAGCCTTGCGGCTGAAGGGCGGAGAGCAGGGTGGATTGCGGGGAACCAAGCAACAGATCAGGGTATCCCGACCATCTACTTGTGATAGTATTCACCTAGCTCTGCGAAATCCGGTTAGGCGCGCCTAAACGATGCTCGGTCTCTTCATCGGCTGTCTGGCTATGTCCGTCGAAGCCGCTTTGCTTTTTCGCGGACTAAGAACCAGATCGGTTGCGCGATTTCCCCTGTTTTACAGCTACCTGCTCGTCGTATTCCTCGCGGATCTGGTCCGGCTTTATGCCTATCTGAAATTCCCGCCCGAGCTTTATACAATCATTTACTGGGTGACCCAGCTGGTAAGCCTGGTCATGGGATCGATCGTTATCTTCGAAATCTACCGGCTAGCTTTGCGGGAATTCTCAGGCACAGCCAAAATGGGACGCAACCTACTCGCCGTCGCGTTCGCCGGCATTTTTCTTCAGTGGTTTTTGACCACGCCTGTGAATTCGCTGCAAGCGATGAATCCGGCGTACGTGAGATTGGAAAGGGACCTGCGTTTCGTGCAATCGGTGGGGATCTTGATTCTGGTCGTCCTTTTCCTGTGGTATGCCATTCCTCTGGGCAGAAATTTGTCGGGGATCCTGCTGGGTTACGGTGTCTTCGTTGCATTGAGCGTAATGCAGTTGACGGTGGTCAGCCATTACGGAACCCGGGCGCAGCAGTTCTGGAACCTGGTGCAGCCCTGGTCGTTTGTGGCCGTGCTGGGGATCTGGGCTGTGAAGCTATGGTCTCCCGATGAGATTACGGTAATGAGCCGCATCCGAGATTCTGAAGAGAGTTATGAGGAACTCGCGAATGCCACGGGCAGGTCGCTGGGGCAGGCGCGGTCGCGGCTTGGATCGACGGTGCGGCCGTGATGGAAATTCTTGTTTTCGCCGGCGTCCCAGTCCTGCTGCTTCTGCTGCTCATGTTACTGGGAGCGACCTGGAATCTGGGCGTCGAGGAGTTCGACGATATCAAAGAAGGCGCCCCACTGCAGGGTTGGGCGCGCCGTGATGCGTCCTCCTGCGTCCGCCGTATTTTCTCCTCCGACGACCAAAAATATGTCGACAAATTCGGATCCTCCCGACTTCGGCAAGTCTATCGGGCGGAACGCACCCGTGTGGCCATGTACTGGGTGCGTTGCATTTCCGGAGAAGTCCGACAGGTTATGTTGGGACACCGCGTGGCGGCGGCGGCGAAGCACAACCTGAAAATCCGCAGAGAATTGGGATTGATTTTCCGCTATCTGGAATTCCGTTTGCTGTGCGGCCTGCTGCTCTTTGCGATCCGGGTCTTCGGCCCGCACGCGATGGGCAGTGTCGCCGACCGTGCGTTACGGGTATCGGAAGGTATCGGGCGGGTGCTGGAAGAGTCCATGGGGGCCAGCAAATTCCAGGCACTGGGGAACGCTGGCGAGGCATGAGTAACCCATGAATGTATTTTCAAAACGCGAACGAATGCAGACTGCGTACGAGGACTTGCTGAACCGCACGCTTGCGGGCATTCCGAGTGATCTTGCCCGATTGATCTACCTGGCCTCCACGCGAGACTACAACACCGGCACCTATCACCATGAAGGGCTCTCCGTGCTGCATGCGCCGCAGGAAGCGATGTATGCGCTCCAGACAGCGCATCAAGACGTCTTTTACCGGCTGGCGACTGTGAGTCTTGAGCAGTTGGTGGAGGAATTGGAGCAGTATGTGCGCGTATCGCGCGAGCAGCCCAGCGGCCTGGTGCGGGCATGGCAGCAACTGGAGCCGTATCGTGTGGCGGTGCCGATGGAAGCGGATCCCGCTCTGGTGAGGCTCTTTCTGAGCAACATCAAGCTCGCGCTAGAGGTGCTGAAGCACCGTCGGCTGCAACTTCGCCGCCTTCCGTCAGACGCATCGCCACAGCCGTCACTTGGCCGATAATTTCGGCTTCCCTCCCATGAACGAGCCGCCGGACCCCCGCGGGAGATAACGGGTGGGGCAAGAGGAGCAGGTGGCCATCCTGCAACTCGCACCAGGCACACGCATAGCCGTCTCGCAACTCGACAAAGTAGATCGGGCGGTCGAATTCGGTCCGCCAGCGGAGCGGCTGAATCTTGCGCACGCGCTGGTCCACCTGGACAAAGGACCCCGGCCGGATCAATGGGTGAAGAGTGAAATCCTGGAGGCCGATGTATCCGTAGAGGTTGTGGCGCAGGTCAAGATGCTGCAGCAAAGCGATCGGGACCTCGCCCCAGATTTCCACCATGCGGGTCAGGAGGTTCGTATTGTCGAGATCGAAGGAACGATCGAAGCGAACGGGAAAAGAAACGGTTCGGTCCGCGTCGTAAACCTCGAGATTAGTCAGATGCGTCCGAGGCAGCGGCGCTGTGAGCTGATGGAGTGCAATGCGCTGCAGGTCCAGACCAAAATAAAGGAGCAGATCCGTGAATTTGACGCGATAGATGGCGGCGAGGGAGTACAGCTTGAAAATACTGGGAACGGAGTCGGAATTTTCCAGTTGAGTGAGCCAGGCATTAGAGATCTGGAATTCGGGGTTGCCTTCCTCTTCCGCAATCTTCTGGCTGAAGCTCTCCACCTCGCGCGTGGTAATGCCCAGGCGGAAACGGAGCTCTCGGAGATTGTCACCGGGCGAGCGGTACCCCATAGAACAAGGATATTACCGCATATCCGGAAATTGAGTGAACGAGGAACAGGCCAGTAGCATTGAAATTAACTGGCGTGGATTACATGTTGGCCTCAAGCGGCGGCGGCGAAAGAGCGTGCAGCGTAAGACCAGGATGAATCTCTAGTACAAAATTCCCAGAGGCGGACATTGGAGCGCTTCCCTTGATGAAGAAGCCGTCTGCGACGTTGAGAAATTGCCGAGGCTGGCGATTTACGATCCGGGCCATTCGGACCACGGGGAATTGCCTTTAATTCTGACAGGACCCGATTTGCGCGATCTCATGGTGTTCCAGGGTTCCATGAGTGTGGTCAGAGATCCCCGGAGCTCGCCATCGGCTGGTCGAAGGGAACTGCGCCCGTGCTATCAGCCGAGTTATCTTGATTTGTACGCGAACGAGAGCCGGGTCTCTTCATCCAAAACCAGGGGGCGCAGGAAGCGATACGAAGTTCCGTCGCGCGGAATCGTAACCGCCACCGGAAGAACTCCCGCGACGCGTTGCTGCAGGTTATAGACATTTGCGGAGGGCGGGGGAGGCGGCGCCGGCGTGTTTTTGATTTTCTTCTGCCAGTGGCCGGACACTTCGGAACTCTCCGTTTCCACACCGATGGCCGCGCTGGTGACCTCCACCCTTTCGGCAACCGAGCCAACACTCAGACGAATCTGGTAGGAAGATGGGTGCGCTGCGTTGTAGGAAATCGTCGAGCTGATGGTCTGAAAACCTCTTGCCCTGGCGGCAACACGGTAACTTCCGCTGGGAAGGCCAGGGACGAGCCAGCGCCCGTCGGAAGATGTCGTGGCCGACCAGGATGCGTTCGTGGAGAGATTCTGGATTTCGACGTCTGCGCCGGGTATTACCGCGCCCGAAGGATCGATGATAACGCCGCCGAGTTCACCATTGGCGACTGCAATGCCGGGAGCAATGGAAACGAGATCCGCGAGCGCACCGCCGGCTACCGCCGCCGGGACTGCCGGAAACGTCCCACCAGCTATACCGCCGGCGTAGCCGGCGGCAACCGGGAAACCGAGCAGGCGGCTGGATCGGCCGTCGGCGGCACGGAGCCAGACCGAGGTTGAGAGTGCATCGCCCGTGAAGTCCTTCACCTTGTAGCGTTCCGGCAGAAAGACCTCCCATTCGAGAATGCTGATCGGGATATCCATTTTCGGGAGGACCAGGTCGGAGTCTCCCTTCTTCGTGAACGGTGTTCCGGAGTGCAGAAAAACGAACGACACGGTGTAAGCTGCGGCCGGACGGAATCCAGCGCGAAGCAGCGGGACGCGGCTGCCATCCGTGCCTTGCACGGGTTTCACTCTTTCCCCAGCGACATCGGCGGTCAAGATGCTCGCGCCGGCGGGAAGATCCACTTTCAGGAACGGCTGTGCCTGATTTTTCACGGTGAGCTTCACTTCCGTAAGAGAGCGGCCTTCGGAGGTGACCAGCGTGGTGACTATGGCGAGTTCGGCGACCGCGGAGAGGACGACAGCGTCGGGAAAGCTCGTCCAAGCGAGAGCCAGCGCCGGCGATTCACCGGGCTGGCGGTGATACCGGAAAGCCGCCTGTTGCGAATAGCGAGAGAGAGCTCGTAGATACGGATTGATTTCCTTGACGTCGATGCGCTTGAGGCCGCCGTCTTCCTTGGCGGTGAGTTCGATCGTGCCCTGGCCTTCCACGAGCACTTCACCGGTTTCGCGTTGCGCATTCTTGAAGGCGAGGATAGGCGCAACGGCTCTTGCTTCGGACAGCGGACGCTCCATCGAAATGAGGAATTCGTGGGTGGGGTGGCCGTGCCCGGCGATTGTAAGCAGCAGGACGCCATTCTGGATTTCGCTGGACTCCAGAGTAGGACCATTGACCGAAGTGACTTCAAAGCCCGCGGGAATCGCGACGGAGAACTGATCCACATCGCCTTGCACGACGGTGATGTCGGCAAGCGCAGCGATTTGCAGGTCGGTCTCGCCGACGGAGACCAGAGTCTTCACGTCCGAAAGAAAACGCACCACGCGCGGAACCGACGGGGTCTCGACTTCCCGCGTTGCCCACCAGACGCTCGCCATCTGGCCGGGAACGAGCGTGGCCTCGATTTCGGTGTTGCCACCGACCGAAGCGCGATGAGTGATGATGCCGTGATTGAGTTGGACGTTTGCGCGCTCGCCGGGAACGGCAAGCAATAGGCGCACGCTACCGGCTGCGGGAACCGGAAGAACAAAGGAGGCGCGCCCGGTTTCGATGGCAAGCGGAAGACCCGCTTCGAGATTGACGGAAAAGCCCGAGTCGCCGGGAAGCACGGCAGCATGAGTACCGTTGTCGAGCAGGAGCGGGAGTGCGCGAGAGCCTTGTCGCGCGTCAAGGATGGTCATGCCGGTTGTCAACGGAACCTTGGTGGAGTTTGCCGCCAGGGTTTCGCCATCGATTTGGACGGAGCCAAAAACGTCGTCGTTGCTTACGCGAAATTTCAGCTCCGCTCGATTCAAGACGTACGGCAGAGGTGGCGCTTCGGTGGCTTTGCCGGGACGGTTCGCGAGCGCCAACAGGCGATTGTATTCCTCAAGAGAAAGCGTCACATTGCCCGTGGCGGGCGGCGGCTCCAGCATGCGCTGTGCGACTGCGGGGATCGCGCAGAAAGTAATCAAAACGGCGAACGCCATGCGGAGTTTCATTTGCCACCTCCCTTTTTTTCCTGTTGGTAGGAGAATTCCCAGGACGGAGCCTGATTTTCGCCGGTAAGCTCGGAGACGAGATAGAGCGAGGGGCCGTACGCGGGGAAGTCCACGCGAACAGGGAGAATGCCGGCCGCGTGGGATCCGCTTTCGGCAGCGTGATATTTGTCCACGAGCTGTTTGTCGGCCCGTTCCTTAGCATCGCGCTCGTTGCCATCCTTCATCGCATCCATGGCCGAGCCAGACGCGAGCGAAGTGGGCCCGTCGGATGCCACGGAGGACGAACTTCCAATCGGGGTGTTCGGAGGTGGCTCGGTGGTGTAAGCAACAAGAATCGGCGAGGCGGGCAACGAAAACTCCTCGGTGTGAAATCTGCCAGACTCGGCCGAGAGCCGGAAATTAGGCGGATAGTAGATCTGGAGTCCAGTGCGCGAGATAGGCAAATCCAATCCGGGGAGCGCGAGCCCCGCGCGGCCTTTTTCGGCCCAGGAAGCGCCGGGTAGCAAGTACACGAATTCCAGCGCGAATTCGGGCGTGTCGTCGCCGGCGCGAACTTTTGCCAGGGGCAGCAGGAGGCTGCCGTCTGGTGCCGAACCAGGCCGGACCGGATTGCCTGCAAGAGAAGCGCTCCACAGCGTTGCGCCGGGCGGCAAAGCCACCTTCACGAAGTTGCGCTGGTTGTTGCGCACCGCGTAGCGCGCTTCGACGAGCGATTTGCCGTCCCGAGTGAGCAGCACACGGTAACGAGCTTCTTCAATATTGGCCATCAGGACGGCCTGTTGCGCATAGCGCGCTACGTCAATGTGCAACGAGCGCTGGGTTTTGGTATCACCCGGACGCATACGAAACGCGAGCAGGGCGGGTGATTGGTGGCTGGCGACCAGGCTTCCGAGGTCGCTTGCGTCGACGCGATCCAGGCCCTGGCTCTTGACGGACCCTTCCTTGATTTCGCCGGCTCCGAGCACGTCCACGGCAAGTCCGCCGGAGTCGCGCTCCGTACCGGTTAGCCGCAACATAGGGACGTCGATTGGGCCCTCGTGCGGCATCGCGGCCTCACCCGTGATCACGAAGCTCGCGGCTTGTTCGACGGGCTCAAGGAACGTGATCCGAAGCTCGCCGGGTTTCGTTTCCCAGTCCGCCACCAGCGCACCCTGCACCTGATTGATGGTTACGTTATTGGGAATCTCAATCCGGGCTTCCTTCGCTGCTCCCTGCGTAATCTCGAGATTCACGTCCGTCTTCAACGAAGTTGAGTCTTCGCCGAGGCCAACAAACTGCGTCAGCGTGCCGCGCATGCGCAAAGGCAGGCTCGCGTGGTAGTTCTCTACTTTGCGGCGCCAAACAAAAGTCATTGGCTCGGCGCCAGTGGCGTACATCACCCATTTGGCGCCGCCATCCGGGAGACTGGTGGAGTCTGCAAACAAGCCGCCGGAAAAGGACAGGTCCACTCCAGGGCGGGAAACTTCCAGCGTAACCTTGGTCACTCCGGACGGTGTGGAAGGCAGCGAGAGCCGCTCTTCACCGGCGGAGGATACGACGGGCAGAGCGATTTCCAACGAGATTACGGAGCGGCCCGGCTGTGCGAGCAACGCGGAGAGTTTAGTTCCACCCTGGCCAGGAGCGGGGGGAGCGAGGGAAAGCGGCTTGCCATCGAGACGGGCTTCGCGCACAAAGAGTCCTGCGGGAATCGGCACGCGTACCCAGCCGTTTTTGAGTACATCCACGGTGAGCGTGGCATGGCCGGAGGCGAGGTCGGAGTCCGCCCGGAGGTCGTATTCGACGCGGGTGAGTGTGGCGTCCACGGGCGGAGGTTCAGGCTGACGCTCGGCGGGATACGCCTTAACGCGTAGCGCGCGATACTCGGGGACCGAGATTACCACCCAACCGGACGAATGACCGGCGTCCTGCGCGAACGCAGGGCGTGCCGGACTAACTGCCAGAGCGGTGAGGAGGAGCAAGGACCACAGGGTTTTCGTCGAACTGCCTGAATACACACGTAGCCGATTACACTTTAGGGTTGCCATGGCTTTTACCTCACTCAGAGAGAGAACGTACTCACAGGGATTTCTTGCAGGTGAAAAAGGTTGCTCGAAGCGATACTTTTTAAAGAAAGAAATCCGCAACTAGCAATTGAGTAGTTCAGGTACTGCTGGACGTTGGCGGGAAAAAATGAAGCGCTTAATCCGAAGGTGAAGAAGAAAATGCTGGCATTAATGTTCGATTAAGATGCTTACGAGGTGCGGCTGAGGAGGGAAGCGACTTCGATGATGGGATTCGGTAGCTGGCGCATGGCGCGGACGAAAAGTTCCACGAGGCGAGGATCGAATTGCGTGCCGGCGCAGCGCTCGAGTTCCGAAAGAGCCTGTTCCGCAGTGCGGCCTTTCTTGTAGCTGCGATCGCTGGTGATGGTGTCGTAGGAGTCGGCGATGGTGATGATGCGGGCGCCGAGCGGAATAGTTTCGGCGGCAAGCGCTTCAGGATAGCCGGAGCCATCAAAAAACTCATGGTGGTGCAGCACCATTTGCCGGATGCGCGCCAGTGGCAGGAGCGGCTCGAGGAGCTTGCCTCCAAAGGTGACATGGGCTTTCATGGTGTCCCATTCTTCCAGGTTGAGCGGTCCGCCTTTGTTCAGAATGGCTTCCGGGATGCCAACCTTACCGACATCGTGCAGAACCGCTCCCAGGCGAATTTCTTCCACTTCAAGCTCGTTCATGCCCAGCGCCTCGGCCAGCAGCGCAGCGTAGGCAGACACTTTCTGGGAATGGCCTTGCGTGTATTGATCCTTGGCGTCAATGGCGTAGGCGAGCGAGGTGACCGTGTCCAGAATGGATTGAGGAAGAGCCCGAGGACCATCCTGCGGTGGCTCGGAAGCATCCACCATCGGCAGGGAATCGGTGAATTGTCGCAGGCGGAGATAAATCTCTTCGAACGCCTCGGGTCCGGTGGTGAAAAGCCGCTTCAGAGTTACGCCTAGATACGCCTCGAGAACGTCGCGTTTCCAACGGCGCGCTTCGTTCGGATCAACGTGATCCGCGGTGGAGACGGTGTTGCCGCCTTGGTGCTTTGAGAGATACATCGAAGCGTCGGCTACCTGAATCAATTCTTGTGGCGAGGCGCCATGCAGCGGGTAGCAGGCAATGCCGAAGCTGGCGCTGATGTTCTTCTCGCGCAGCAGTGGGTCGGCCGCCACCCAGCCGCGGAGTTTGGAGGAAAGCTGGCGGGCTTGCTCCATGGTCGTTTCGGGCATCAGGATGACGAATTCATCGCCGCCATAGCGCGCGACCACGTCCGAGCGGCGGCAATTGGTTTCCAGAATCTGGCCGACGCGCTGCAGCACCAGGTCGCCTTCCAGGTGACCATAAAAATCGTTCACGAATTTGAAGCGGTCGAGGTCCATCAGCACAAGCGCGAAGGAACGTCCCGCGCGCGACGAACGCTTCCATTCCGAGGAAAGCGCTTCCATGAAGAAGCGGTGCGTTTTCACGCCGGTCAAGCCGTCGGTAATGGCCTGCTCCTGCGCTTTCTGGAAGGTAAGCGCGTTGTGCAGCGCACCGGAAATCAGGTCGGCCAGGGTGCGAAGGAGCAGTGATTCTTCCTGAGAGAAGTCCACGTGTTCCAAAGTTTCCACATAGAGGACGCCGTGGAGATGGTCGGCGTAAAAAATCGGCAGGGCCATGGCGGCTACCGAATCAGGCATAACGGGTTTCACGCCGTTCTGATTGTTTGGAAGCGCCCGGTAGACAGCGGATTTTCCGGTGCGCGCCACCTGGCCGATCAAGCCGGCATCCAGGGGCAAACGGCGACCCAGCGCGCCACGGCGTTTCCCGCTTTCCGCCTGAATGACCAGTTCGCGAGTGGTGTAATCCAGCATCGCGATGCCGATGTGGTCGTAGCTGAGGCCATTCTCGAGTTGCTCTATGATCTTGCTGAGAACTTCGTCCGGATTCAGGGTGGCGATTGCGTCGCGCGAAATCATGTTCAGGAGGCTCAGGTGTTTCGCGCGGGTGCGTTCGTTCTGGAAGAGCCGTGCATTCTCGATGGCGATGCTGGCCTCGCTGGCGAGCACACGGAGGAGTTCGAGATGCCCCTCGTCGAAAACGCGTTCTTGATCGGAGAAGATGCACAGTGCGCCGATGGCTTGGTCATAGGCGACCAGGGGGACTCCGCAGAATGAGCCGCCGGTGCGGATCGGTTCGATACCGAGCTTCCGGGTTGCCGTGACGTAGTTTTCCCGGATCAGAACCGGCTGCCGCGTGCGGATGATGTATTCGGTGATGTGATTCCCGGCCGGACGGGTGCGGATAGGCATGCGAACGCCGCCGATCATTTCCAGGTCAAAGTGAATGGCGTCGCGGATGGGATCGGGAGTCGCGAGGTACAGGTTCTCCACGTCGAACAGGCGGCGCAATTCTTCCCAGATTTTCCGCAGCAAGTCTTCCTTGTTGAGCGTGGAGCTGAGTGCACGGCCGATTTCGTTGAGGACGTGAAGCTCCTCCGAGCGCCGCGAGGTCTGCTGGATCAGGTAGCTGTTTTCCACGGCCATGCCGATCTGGTGGCCGAGCGCCAGGAGGAGGCGGAGTTCCGCGGCCGTGAAACGCCGGTTATCCGGGGTGCCGAGCAGAAGCAGACCAAAGGCCTGCTCCTTGGCTTGCAGGCTGATGACCACCACGCTACGCAGCCCGTGCTTCAGTGCGAGTTCACGAAAGCGGCGCAACGGTTCGTCGTTTTCGAGCGCGGTCAGATTGTCGTCGCGAAGATCGCGAAAGCCGAGCAACCCGCCGAGACGCGACACGAGGCCAACGAGGTAATCGTCCAGGCCTTCTTCCTGGGTGGAGCGGCAGAAGCCCTCGGGGATGCCCGCGGATACCACCGAGGTAGGGCCGGTGGTGTCGCCGTGGTGCAGAAAAAGCGCGCCGGAAGGCAGGCGGATGACGCCGAGAACGCGGTCCAACGCCTGCGCGAGCATGCGCTGGATTTCCCCGCCCACAAAGCTGGAAGTTGCCAGGTTGAGATTCGAGAGCGCCAACATGTTGCGTTCCACGCGGCGCTTCTCTTCCTCGTAGACGGCCATGACCAGCAGCATGCAAACGAATGCCACGGGAATTGCGGAGATCGCCTGCAAGGCATCGCCCAGGTAGGTGCGGGCCGAGTAGACGAGGAAGTAGAGCAGAAAAATCCCGCCCCAGGAGGAGAACGCCGCTCCAAGAAGACGGTCGGCAAGCGTTTCGTGATGCCGGCTTTCGTTCCAGAAAATATAGCCGACAGCCACATAGATGAGGGCCGCGGGAATGAACGCGGAAAACGGGATCACGCGGAAGAGGATTGCGACCGACCAGAGCGCGAGAAAAACGGCGGCGCCGATGGCCGGCTTGACCCAAAGGTTCTGCTGCGTATACAGCTGCGCGCCGAGGAAAAAAGCGATGCCGGCAAAGCCAAAGAAGACAGGATCCAAAAGCTTCAGCGCCACATTCGCTCCGAGACTGGTGCTGAGCCCGAAGCAGAGAAAATGCACCGCGTAGAGTCCCCATCCCGCGGTCCAACAGAGCAGGTAGGTCTGGCGCTTGAGCGAGTAGACGTACGTGAAAAACACCCCTATTAGGAGCGTTCCGATCAGCAAACCAAGGGCTAGCGCGCTTTGCGGCATTCTGGCCTAAATCTTCTTCTTGTGGGCGCAAGGGAGCACGAGGAGACTCGAAGTAGAAGCAGGATAGACGCTCGCGCAAACCTGGAAGAGGGAAAAAACAGCGCGTGCACCGCACCCAGCGGCTTCGACCGTGTCACCCCAAACCACACACAAAACGAATCACTTAGGATTATGGGGCAGGAAAAAAACAGGCTGCAAGCCTACCGGAGTACTAGTTGCGAAAAAGGTAGTACAGGTCCTGCCACGAGGTCGGGCCGGGCGGATGACTCTGCTTCGCCGGGCGGCCCTAGCTGGTTTTGATCGGCTTTGGTTGGACGAGTTAGCGCGGGTTCCGCTAAACTGGACGGCTCGGAGATACCGACGGGACACGACTGACTATGACGGAAGCGAAGAAGACAACTAGCGGCGGGGTGCGCGTGCGATTTGCGCCGTCCCCGACTGGGTATCTGCACGTGGGTGGAGCGCGGACAGCGCTGTTTAACTGGCTTTTTGCGCGCAAACTGGCCGGAACGATGATCCTGCGCATCGAGGACACCGATGCGGAGCGCAATAAGCCGGAGTTGGTGACCGGGATCATTGACGGCCTGAAATGGCTGGGCGTGGATTGGAATGAAGGGCCGTACTACCAGTCCCAGCGTACGCAGTTTTACCAGGAAGCCGGTAAGAAGCTGCTGGCCAATGGCAGCGCCTTCCTCTGCTATTGCCCACCCGAGAAGTACGTCGGGGGCGACCACGCCGAGGAGGGAGCCGAGGCGGCCAAGGTACGTAAGGTCACGCGCTGCTCCTGCCGGGACGGCAAGCCCTCGACTACGGGCACGAAGCCGGCGGTGCGCTTCAGGGTGCTGATTGGCGGCACGACGAAGTTTTACGATGCCGTGTTTGGGGAGCGCGAATTTTCCAACGACGAGATCGAGGACTTCGTGTTGCTGCGCTCGGGCAAAGAGGGGGAAGAGTTTGGCCAGGCTATGTACCAGATGAGTGTCGTGGCCGACGATATCGACATGCGGATCACCCACGTGATTCGCGGCGCGGACCATATCTCCAATACGCCGAAGCAGGTTATGCTCTACCGCGCGCTGGAAGCGGAGCCTCCGATATTCGCACATGTGCCCTTGATTCTGGGTCCGGACAAGTCCCGATTGTCAAAACGGCATGGCGCGACAGACGTGAACATGTATCGCCGCGAGGGTTTTCTGGCCGAAGCGTTTCGCAATTTCCTGGCGCTCCTGGGCTGGTCGCCAGGCGGGGATGAGGAGTACCTACGCACATCGGAACTGCTGGAGAAATTTTCGCTCGAGGGCGTGAGCCGAACGAACGGGGTCTTCGACCGCGCGAAGCTCGAATGGTTTAACACACAATACCTGCAAAAATTGCCGATCGAGGATTTGCTTCCGGAGGTTGAGGGGCAGCTGAAGCAGGACGGATTGTGGAAGGAAGAGTGGGCCGCGGGCGCGGGGCACGCGTGGTTTTCGAAGACTGTGGATTTGTTGAGGCCTCGCACCCGGCTACTGCCGGACTTTTCAACCTGGTCGCGGGCGTTTTTCAGCGACGAGTTCACCATCGATCCGGGGGCGAAGGCAAAGTTCTGGAAGGACGAAAAGGCGCCGTCCCTGCTGGCCAAATTGGCCGATGCCCTGGCGGTGTTGACGGAATGGAATCACGATGCCTGCGATCACGCTTTGCGGAAAGTCGCCGAAGAGGGGGGCGTTAAAGCCGGCCTGCTGATCAACGCGACTCGCGTAGCGATTGTGGGGCAAGCGGTGGCTCCTCCGCTGTTCGACACCATGGTAGTCCTGGGACGAGAACGCGTGGTCCGGCGATTGCGGGAAGCGCTGAAAGAATGGAAGTAACTCCGCTACGAGATTCGTCTTAGTGGAAAATCTGGGAATTGGCGGGCTTGGCCGCGGAACGGTTGGCGACGACGTTGATGGTCGCGTCCACATCCTTGGCGACGGGCGGCAGGCAAATTTCGTTGCTGCACGCCTGGTAGTGGAGCTTCATCGGAAGATGCTGCGCGCCAATCGGGGCGGTGGCAAGTACTGTTAGCGGCAGGCGGATATTTACACTGCCCGTATAGACGTTGAGTTGGTTGTTCCTGGAAAAGCTGAACGTCTTCAGCGTGCCCTTCGGATAGGAAATCGTTCCCAGCTTGAATCCTGCGGGAACCTCCACGCGCAAATCGGTCGGGATCAGATAATCCTGGGTGACTTCCCGCGCGTTGACGTGAAATCCCGGCCGGATTTTCATTTCCACGACGACTTGAAACGACATGCCGCGGGCAACCGGATCGTGCGAGACAAAGGCTTCCGGGGCGACCACGTCCTTGCCGGAAGGCGTCTGCGAAACAACTGCCGGAGCAAATAATGTGCAGAGGGAGAGCGCGAAGGCAGTCCAGGAGATTGCCCGGCGACTCATACGGAAACCTGCTTCCCCAATTGCTGAGATACTACCCGGGTCATGACCCCGAACAGATCCTCGCCGGTTTTCTCCAGTACAAATGCGCCGCGCGCGTCTGACCAGCCGAGCTTAAAGCTGGTAGAAAGCGCCGAAATCCAGATTTCACGGATGGGCGTGTTGGGAGAGATCACGAATTTCGCAGACTCGGGTTCCTCGAAAATCACTTCCAACTTGCCGCTCTCGCCTTCGACGTCAAAACCGTGTTCATCACCAAGTTTCAGAAGGCGCTTCTTCAATTCGTCAAAGGCGAAATCGGCCTTCTTTTGAAAGTCGTGTTCGGTGAGCATGCGCCCGCGCTTTCCTAGAGCTGCGATTCGACAGCCTTGGTGAGTTCGTCTTCGCTCTTCAGGCCCTGAAACTTGGTGACAATTTTTCCGTCCCGCGAGATGAGGAAACTGCTGGGATATCCCAGAATCCCGCCGAACTTGTCGGCGGCTTCGTCGGTGCCAAGCAGAATCGGATAATTCATAGGAAGTTGCTGGCCGTCGACGTCGAAACGTTCCTTTTCGATGAACGGCGCGACTGCGGATTGGCCTTCTTCGTCCATGGCGATGCCGAGCACGGTGAATCCCTTGGGGCCGTACTTGTTCTGCATGCCGATTAGCCAAGGAATTTCCACGCGGCAGGGGTCGCACCAGGTGGCCCAAAAATTCACGAAGACAACCTTGCCCTTATAGTCGGCGAGGTTCACGTCCTTGCCGCTGATGTCTTTAAGCTTCAGCTGCGGCTCGAGTTTCCCTGCGGCGTTGTTATCCAGAGCGGCGCTGGAAGCGCCCGAGACGCGCGTGGCCCGGTCGGCATAGATGGTGATTCCGATCAGCGCGATGATTGTGACGACGATGATGGCGATTTTTTTCATGGCGAATCCATTCAACCCTTTACATCGAAAAACGGTTCAAGAAACTTAGTTTACCCGAGAGCCAGGTCAACTTGTTAAGGAAGACGAGTCCCCCGACAAAGAGCAGAAGAACGCCGCTGAAGAGTTCGACAGCTTGCAGGTACTTGCGGAAATTCTTGTAAAACCGCAGGAACATCCCGAGGCCCAGCGCGGTGATCAGGAATGGGACGGCGAGGCCGGCGGAGTAGACCGCGAGGAGGAGAATGCCCCGGGCGACGGTCGCGCTGGCGGCGGCGAGCGTCAGCACTGTGGCGAGAATCGGGCCGATGCAGGGCGTCCAGCCAAACGCGAACGCGAAGCCCAGCAGGAACCCGCTGACGATGCCAGGCTTAGTGTCCTGGCTGCGGAGATGAACGTCGCGGTTCAACCAGCGAGCGAGCTGCGGCCCGAAGAATCCAATGAGCGAGAGCGAAAAGAAGTGACTGGCACCTAAGCCAGCGATGAGGGGGCCGTGCTTCACCAGCGAGGCGATTCCCAGCACAACCAGGACCACGCCGAGAATCAGGCCCGTGCGGATGTTCAGGCGCATCAGGCCGCCCAGCAGATGAAGGCCAAAGAGAATGATGAGCGCGCCCGCTACGGGAGCGAGCAGGGCGCGATTTTCCCGTAGAAAGCCTCCTACGGCGCTAGCCGAGGCGCCAAAACCGATAAACACCACAGAGAAGCCGATGACGAAAGCGAGCGCGGAGGAAAACAGTCCGGCTTTCGGCTGTTCGCCCTGCCGAAGCTGTTCCACACCGATACCGGAAAGCATGGAAATGTAACCGGGAACAAGCGGCAAGACGCACGGGGAAAGAAAGGAGATGAGCCCGGCGAGAAATGCAAGACCTAACGAAACATCAGGCATGAGGGAGAGACTCGTTTCCGCAGAATTTGAGCTTCGCCGCGCAGTGCGCTGTCAGGCAGTGGCCGTACCCTTCCATTCTCGCACAAAACCCAGGCAAGGTTCCCCGCAAGTCCCTGCGTCGAAATGAATTCGACCCACTGGTTGGAGTGCCGCGAGAGCAGACAGGTTACAGGGACAGTTGGCGGAATTGGCTGGCGGAAGAAATCTAGATGCCGTTCGGGCAGTCTGCAAATAACTGAAACGAAGCGGATTATTAGATGGGTAAGTGGACACGGCATTGCTCCTTGACTGGTGGGAGAGCCGACCGGCAGGTGCATATGCGCTGGACACCAAACCAAGTGACGCTGCTTCGCGTGCTGATTGGGTTTCTCGCGGTGAGCGCATTCGGCCACGGGGCGTGGATGAATTTGTGGGGGGTACTGCTAACCGTCACGGCGATCGCGCTCGACGCGCTGGACGGTCATCTGGCGCGCGTGAAAAAAATGGCGACGCCGGTGGGCGCGCAATTAGACATTTTGGGTGACCGCATGATCGAGAACATGTTTTTCACCTATTTCGCGGTGGTAGGCATGGTCTCGCTGTGGCTGCCGATCCTGTTTTTTGTGCGAGGCGCGATGACGGATTTTTTGCGTGCGCTGGCGATGAAAGCTGGGCATTCGGGATGGGGCACCGGCGCGATGTTGCAGACTCGCTTGGCGAAAGCACTCGTGGGGTCGCGCTGGAGCCGGGGTCTGTATGCGGGATTGAAATGCCTATGTTTTTGTTGCCTGGGGCTGCAACTGGCTTTGACGCGCGGCCCGGTAGCGCTGCTGGGGCCGATCCCGCTGGACACTCACGCGGCGATTCGAGCGGGCGCAGAAACGCTGGCGTGGTTAACGGCTATTTTCTGCGTGGTGCGTGGGTTGCCAGTGCTGATTGAAGGATGGAAATTTTTGACCGCCCAATTTCTGCCGGCAAATGCGAACGACGAAGGGCCGAGAGGCGCGCCATGAGCGACGAATCGCAGGTCGCACAAGGAATCGCGGCGTTCTTCGACATTGATGGAACCCTGGTGCCGGAACCGTCCCTGGAGAGAAGGATGTTCCGGGAGTTGCGACACAGCCGAGCCATCCCGCTACTGAACTACGCACGGTGGGGAGTGGAAGCGATCCGATTGCTGCCGCGCGGACTGTCCATGATTTCACAGGGAAATAAGAAGTATCTGCGTGGTTTGCGTGGGGAAGCAGTCCTGGAGACCGTAGCGCCGATGTCGTTTTTTGAGGAAGGGGTCGCGCGGGTGGAATGGCACGCGCGGCAGGGACACGAGATCGTGCTGGTCAGCGGAATGGTCAAGCCGGTGGCACGGTTAGCGGCGGTCGCGCTGGAGTGTGAGCTGGAGGCGCGCGGTTTGGAGCGAGAGATTCATGTCAGCGCAACCCGGCTGGAAGAGCGCGGTGGGGCTTTCACGGGTCGAATCGTGGGTGCGCCGAACTTCGGTGAAGCGAAAGGCCGAGCGCTGCACACATTTGCGCGGGCAATGCAGATCGATTTGCACGGCTCGCACGCCTATGGGAATTCGTTGCGCGACGTCCCAATGTTCGAAGCGGTTGGCCGCGCTCACGCTGTGAATCCCGGCAAGGAACTCGCGCGTGTGGCATGCCAGCGCGACTGGCCCATCTGGCACTGGCATCACGAAAAGTCTCCGACATCTGGTAGGGCATTGCTGGAACGAGCGAAATTTCAAATAATCGGGACACGGACATGAATGGTATGAAGAAGCACGGACCAGTTGGAAAAACACCTGCGGAGGCCCTGACACTGACGGCGGCGTATCGCGGCGAACCTACCGTTTGGAACAGAGAGTTCGGGATGGGAGAGCGCGTGTGGACGGCGATTCGGCGGGAGTTCACGGCCGCGTGGGCCGCCTGCGGCGCCTTCGAATGGTGGGCGTTCGGTTATTTTGGAATTTCCAGTGCATTGATTGTGCTGTTTGCCGAGCACTTGCAGCATCCGGTGCGAGTGCTTCTACTGCGTGCGGGAGTAGTGGGGGTGATCCTCTGCTTGTGCCGGATTCAGTCTCTCTACGCGCAGCGCAACGTGGATCGGAGCGCATCCTTTGCCGCGCGATGGTGGCATTTCTGGCGCTTCTGGTACCCTCACCTGCTTTTCCTTTTCTGCTTTGAAGAATTGGCCCAACTGATGACGCTGTTCCAGCCGCATTGGCAGGATGCCAAACTGATCGCGTTCGATTATTGGCTGACAGGTGTGCATCCTTCTGTCTGGCTGGAGCAGTTCGTGACACCGGGGCGAAACGATTTTATGCAGTTCGCGTACCTGACTTACTTCGTCTATCTCGTAGTGCTCGGAGGAATCTTGTATGTGCGGCGTGAGTGGTTCGCCTACTGGTCCGTAATGACCTACTCCATGGTGGGCTACTCCATCGGTTACCTGATCGCCATGTCGTTTCCGATTGAAAGCCCATGGTTCGCGATGGCCGGATGGTGGGGAGATTCGCTGCATGGTGGAGGGGTGACGGCGACCATCAATTTCATCGAACATTATGGAAAAGTACGTGGCGCGGCGTTTCCATCGGAGCATGTGGCTGGTTCGATTGCGGTGCTGTGGGGAGCGTGGAGGTTCCGCCGCTGGTTGTTTTGGATGATGGTGCCACTGGTGTTTCTAATGTGCGTTTCAACGATCTGGGGGCGTTACCACTACATCGCCGACATCTTTGGCGGAATCTTCACGGGAACGCTCGGATACTTCATCGGTAGTTGGTGGATGCAGCGGAAAGGTGCGGTTAAGACTGCAGGCGCTGGATTGTTGCCGTCGGAGTCAGTCGATTGAAGCAAGGTGCGGACGAACGTGGAGCGGCATGGCCTGCTCGAAAAGCGCGGCGATTTCCAGAAGGAGCGGCTCGTCGGTCAGCCCGGCCATGAGTTGCAAGGCGGCGGGCAGCCCGTGCAGTGTCAAGCCGCAAGGCACGGAGATAGCCGGAATTCCGGCCAGATTTGCAGGGCGATTATTTCGCAGGAGCAGGGCGCGCGCATTGTGTTCGGCACCGGCGATCAAGATTGTTTCTTCGCCAATTTTCGGAGCTGTAATTGGCGTGGTCGGCGCGACAACGACATCTACTTCATTCTCAAGAAGGGCCAGGTGAAAGCCGGCCATGAATTTTTCGCGGAGTTCCCTCGCCTTTAGGTACTCCACCGCCCTGACCTTTTCGCCCATCTCGAGCCGGGTGCGAACGTCCTCCCCGTATTCCGCGGCACGATGGGGATACCAGCCGGCCTGTTGATGGAAATTTGTCGCCTCCGCCCAGGCGATGATGTTGCCGGCCCATTCGCTTTCCTGCAAGTAGGGAAGAGTTACCTGCTTTAGCCGGGCGCCCTTTTTTCTTAATCGATCGAGTGCTGATTCGAAGGCTTGTTCAACCTCTGGGCTGACGATTTCGAGAAAGAAGTGCTTGAGAACACCGATGCGCGGACGGCGCCCTCCCGCAGAAGGCGCCCGAAGGGGGCGGGGCTCTTTATTTTTCCCTCGCACCGCGATTGTCCCGGCCAGCACGGCCACATCCGCGACCGTGCGAGCCATTGGTCCGGCGAAGTCCAGCGTGGTGGAAAGCGGGATCGCTCCTTCGGCGCTAACGCGGCCGAAACCTGGTTTGAGTCCCACGATGCCACATAGCGATGCGGGGATGCGGATGGAACCGCCAGTGTCCGTGCCGATGCTGCCATAGCAAAGGCCTGCGGCGAGCGCGGCAGCCGAGCCTCCGCTGGAGCCGCCAGGGATGCGATCCAAGCTCCACGGATTGCGAACCGCGCCATAGTGCGGATTCGTGGATGTGACGCCGTAGGCGAATTCGTGGAGGTTCGTCTTGCCGAGAATGACTGCGCCGGCGGCTTTCAGGGAAATCACGACTGCGGCGTCATGCAGCGGCTGGAAGTCGCGGAGAATCTGCGAGCCGCCGGTCGTGCGGAAATCCGCGGTATAAAGATTGTCCTTCAACGAAATGGGAATGCCGTGAAGTGGTCCAAGATCTTGACTGGACTTGCTGCGCGATCTAGTGCAAAGCGAGGACTCGGCGGCAGCCGCATGGTACAAGGCCAATTCCGGATTCACGGCGAGATAGGCGTTGATCCGTGGATTGAGCTGCTCAATCCGGTCCAGCAAAGACTTCGTCAGCTCAACCGGCGAGAGTTTCCGGGAGCGAAAGAGCTTCCCAATCTCCGCAATCGAGGCGAAGGCGAGCTCGGCTTCCAGCTTCATCAGTAGATTCGCTCCTGTCGCCGCAAATTTCCAAAGGAGCCGAGGTTTGCCAGGATGAAAGCGACGCGGAACTGGTTCTCATTGCGCACCGTTCCGAGGTTGATGCGCCGGTATTCGAACGAGAGTCCACAGCAGCCGCCGTTGTAACCAACTTGGGCAAACTCGTTCTGCGACGTCCCGGAAAGAATATCGTAGCTGACACCGCCAGAAGCGTTGAAGCCCTTACGTGTGAGGTCGCCATAGCCGACAATTGCGCGAATCTGCTGAGAAAGCGGCTGGACGATGGGATCACCCTGCAAACGGAAGTGAGCGACGGTGAAGAATAGTTCGCTGTACGGCTTCACTTTCAGGAGCGTGCCGATGGTCGTCATCTTTTGAAGTTGCGGATCATATTCGAGAATCTGCTCCGCATCATAGCGCCCGCCGGGCGTGAGTTTGACGTCACTGACGATGGGCGACCAGTTGCGAGCCGTGGAGGCAAAGGCGAACGGTGTCACCGAATCGAGAGCCTCAAAAACGTTGCGCTGGCCAGGAACGATGGCGCCGCCGAAGGTGGGATCGAAATAGTGCTTCTGCACGATGCGCCAGGAAAGGAAGTCGACCGGCTGATCGTCGCCGGTTTTGACGAACAGATGCTGCATGATGCCGTATTCAAATTCGTTGGTGTCGGTAAGCGTGGCATTGCTGTCGAAGCGGATGAAATCCGAGAAATCGTGAACGCCTGTGACATAACGATAGGTGGCGAAGGGCTCGAAGGTGTGCTTATAACGATGGTGGGAGAGGGGGCGATCAAAGAAACGTTCCAGCGTGGCCGGCCGGAATTCCACGGCAAATTCGCCGGTGTTGCGGGTGACGGATTGGCCGGTCAGGACCGAGAAGGAGTTGAGCGAATCGCCATAAAAAGTGGAGCGAAAGGCCGCGGAAGCCGTGACTCCGAGAAAATCGCCGAAGTGAATAGGGATCGTCACCTTCGGCGAAACTTCCGTGCGTGCCACAAAACTTGGGGTATCTAGGAACTGATCTTCGCGATGCACGGAGCCGACGAAGGATTCAAATGAAAGATAGACCGGCAAATTCCGCCAGGGAGCGCGATCCACGGAACTGAACCTGGCTTCCGGAGCGCTCCGCAGAAAGACGTTGTTCGCGGGGCTCAGCTCTAAATAGCTGCGATCGCTGATGCTGGCGACGTTAAAACTATAACCGTGAAAATTATTGGTCAGGAATATAGAGCTGGGAATTTCCGAGTTGATGGCTTCGCCGTAGGTGTCCGAAAAGGCCAGGCGGAAGGTAAGCGAGGACAGTTCGTTAACATCAGCCACAAATCTCCAACCGTGATTCCATAGCGATTGCACCTGGACGGTTTGCTGGTGACCGCCCTGATTGATGGGAGGGCCGCTGGCCTGTGGAAGCCCGCGGTCGATCACGCCGAAATAATCGTAGCGGATCGAGGTGTTCTCAAACGGACGGGCGCGAAACTCGCCGCGCTGGGCCGTGCCTCGGCGGCTGAAATAGTCGAAGCCGAGCGTTGCGTCAAACCACGGGCGCGGCGCCCAATAAAAGGCGTCGCCGATGACGAACCCCTTCTGGTTGCTGTTTCCGATGAGCGGCAAGAGGAACCCCGATTGGCGGACGTGCTCACCAGCGGGCGCGGTTGCGTATGGCAGCCAGACCAGGGGAATGCGATAGAGGCGAAAGTTGGAATTGACCAGCGCGACTTGCTTCTGAACGGTGATCTTGGCTCTCGGGGCATAGAATTGCCAGGTCGGTTTCGCGGGGTCGCAGATAGTGATCCAGGTGTGCTTCACGAGGTAGACATCGTCGGAGAGGCGGTCCACTTCCTTGGCTTCGAAATAGAGCGGGTTGCGAGAGATCAGCAGGCGAGGATTTGGCCGCCGCTCGAGCCTCAGTTCGCCGCGAACATTCTTGAAGGTCCCGCGGCCCGTCGCCACGTTGTAGCTGGCCTCGTCGCCCTCAAGGTGCTGCGTCTGGAAATCGAAGATAACGTGACCCCGAGCGACCGCTTCGGAGGTGGTGTCGTTATATTCGACATGGTCCGCGCGCATATGCATGCCGCCATAGGTAATTTCCACGTCGTCGTCGGCGATGTAGAGACTTCCTACGCGGCGTTGCGCTCCGCGGGCGGTGATTTCGGCGATGGTGCCGGGAGGCGGCCGGAGTGGGGCTTGCTGGGCGAATACGGCCATCGCGGCGAAAGCGGCCACCAGGAAGAGGGAGCGCAGGCGTGAGAGGCGGCCAGGGACGAAATGGCAAGTATTGGGATTCACTCGGCGAATCAGTCCACGGAGATGAAGTGCTAGCCTAGCATGAGGGTCATCGGAATTGTAGCAATTGGCCTGCGGCGGGGTTCGGGTGCAGAAGAGAACACGAGGAGTTTTTTCAGGTGGTTACTTTTTTGGCGTATTGAGTTTGGTACCAGGCGAAGGTGCGCTCCAGGCCGTCGGCAAATTGAACCGACGGCTCGTATCCCAGAACGTCGCGGGCCAGTTCGATATCTGCTAGCGAATCCCGGATGTCACCTTCACGAGGTGCTTCATAATTGGCGGTTAGAGTTTTGCCCGCAATCTTTTGCAGCATTCCTAAGACCTGATTTAGCGACACGCTTTGCCCCGTCCCCACATTGAAGGTTCTTCCGGAAGCGCCCTGAGCCTCGCAGGCCAGGATATTGGCCTGCACCGCGTTGTCCACGTAAGTGAAATCGCGGGTCTGGCCGCCGTCGCCGAAAATGACGGGTGGGGTGGACTCGAGAAAGGCCGCGGCAAAGCGCGAGAGCACGCCGGAGTACGGAGAGTCTGGGTCCTGCCGCGGACCGAAAATGTTGAAATAACGTAAGCAGACGTTTTCCAGACCATAACAGCGGCCGAACGTCTGCGCGTAGAGTTCGCCTACATATTTGGTAACACCGTAAGGCGAAATCGGAACCGGCTGCATCGTTTCCAATTTTGGGAGGGTGGGGGTGTCCCCGTAGGCCGAGGACGACGCGGCAAAAACGACGCGTTTTACCTTGTTGTCGCGCGCGGCAACGAGAACGTTGAGCGTACCGTCCACGTTGATTCGATTCGTGTCGATGGGATCCTTGACGGACCGTGGAACGGACGTGCGGGCGGCAAGATGAATCACGTAATCTGCCTGCAGCGTGGCCTTCTGAACGATCTCCAGATCGATGATGGAGCCCTTGATGAAGGTGATTTTGCCGCGGGCCTCGCCGAGATTTTCTTCCTTGCCGGAAGATAAATCGTCCAGGACGACCACGCCGTGGCCGCGCCGTACAAGTTCGTCCACGGTATTCGAGCCGATAAATCCGGCGCCGCCCGTGACCAGGTAGCGCATGCGATCCGCCTCCTGCCGCGAAAGAGATCTTATTGTACGATGAGAGAGTCGGGCGAGCGCGGTGAAAATCGGAGACGGCTCACAAAGAGTATGGGGAAACGACTGCTTCAGGTGCTGCTTCTCGCCGTGGTTGTTCTGGCGGCGGCATATTTTGCATACCGCTACTTCGGTGCGCGCCGCCCGCTGCCCAATGCCGCGCCATCCAACACGGGCCCGTCGATCAGGACAAAGCCAGTAACCCCTGCCCCCGGCACGGAGAGCGGCGCCAAGAATCCGGAGAGCAAGGGACCGGAAGCTGGCAAGGCGGCCAGTCCGGCGCCGCTGGGTTTCATTCCACGGTCCGGCGAAGTGCTCGAGTTTGCGGCGAACGTCACCAAACTGAACAGCACTGTGGCTACGCTTCAGGTTAAGGTTGGGGATCGGCGTACCTTTGAGGGGAAAAGCGCATGGCACCTGCAGGCGTTCGCACACACCGAGAATCCTTACCGGATGGTGTTCGAACTCGACGACCAATTCGATTCTTACAGTACTGCGCCCAATTTTGAGAGTCTGCAATACGAACTGCACCTGAGCGAGCGCGGCCAGAAAGCGGATGTGGTGGAAAGAATGATCTCTTCGAATAGCGATCCGGCGCCCACGAACGCCACTGCTGCAAGGGTCCTGCCGGGAACGCGTGACCCAATTGGATTCCTCATGTATCTACGCAGCCGGGACTGGGACAAAACGAAAGAAGTGCGATCGCCGGTGTTCGATGGTCACAAATTATATGACGTGCGAGCCGTGCTGTTGGCCCGGAACCAGCCCGTCAGCGTGACGGCGGGAAAGTTCACCACTACGAAGATCGAAATTCACGTCCTGGACAACGGAGCGGAGATGAAGGATGCGCATTTCCTTCTGTACCTCACGGAAGATCAACAGCTATTGCCGGTACTCATGGAAGCGGTGCTGCCGGTAGCCACCGCACGCGTCGAACTTACCAAGGTTCACTAATCTTTCAGCACACGCCGCCCGGGCAATCCGGCCAGTGAGCTTTGCACGGCGGGCGCTTTACCTAGCAGAGAACAATCTTTGCGCGGTGGCGGATGACGCGGCGTGTGGCGTTGCGCGTATCAATCACCAACTTGGAAGCGTCCACAATGGCGCCGTAGTCGTAGCTCGAATGATCGGTGGCGATCACCACGGCGTCATACTGCGCGAGCGTCTCTGCATTCAAGGGTACTGACTTCATGTGCGAGTAATCGTAGTGCCGCATTTTGTGCAGCTGGGGAAAGTAAGGATCGTTGTATTCGAATTGGACACCGCGCTTCTGAAGGATCTCCATGATCTTCAACGTGGGCGATTCGCGCAAATCGTCCACGTCCTTCTTGTAAGCCACACCGAGAATCAGAAGTTTAGAGCCGCGGAGGCTCTTTTTCTGGAGATCGAGAGCCTCGCAAATGGATTCGACAACGTGATAGGGCATCGAAGTGTTGATTTCGCCCGCCAGCTCAATGAACCGGGTGGAAAAGTCGTACTCGCGCGCTTTCCACGAAAGATAAAAAGGGTCGACGGGAATGCAATGGCCTCCGAGGCCTGGGCCAGGATAAAAGGGCATGAAACCAAAAGGCTTGGTGGAGGCGGCATCAATCACTTCCCAGACATCCACTCCCATGCGCAGGCACAGCAGCTTTAGTTCATTGACCAGTGCAATGTTGACGCAGCGAAAAATGTTTTCGAGGAGCTTGGCCATCTCGGCTGAACGCGTGGAACTGACGGGCACGATACGCGCTACAACCTGCGCATACAAGGCCTGTGCGGCTCGACTACTGGGAGGGTTTACACCTCCGACGACCTTCGGAATTTGCGCCAGGCCAAATTGCTTGTTGCCTGGGTCTTCGCGCTCTGGTGAAAACGCGAGGAAGAAATCCACGGGGATGTTCTCGTTCTCCGCGCCGGAGGCGATTGGGCAGCGATGACCGCTCTTTTCAAGAATGGGGAGGACCAGCTCTTCTGTCGTGCCGGGATACGTCGTCGATTCGAGAACTACAAGTTGCCCCCTTATTAAATGGGGCTGGATGGACTTGGCCGTATTCTCGACGAAGGTCAAGTCGGGCTCCCGATATTCATTGAGCGGAGTGGGAACGCAGATGATGATGGCGTCCACTTCGCTCAATCTGGAAAAATCGGTGACCGCAGTGAAGTGGCGGCTGTTTACGAACTGCTGAATCTTGGTCTGTGGAATGTGATCGATGTAGGACTTGCCGGCATTGAGCTTCTTCACCTTTTCGGGATCGGTGTCAAAACCAGTGACCCGGTGGCCCGCTTCGGCAAAACGTAGTGCGAGAGGCAGTCCGACGTAGCCACATCCAATGATGCCGACTTTGAGTTGTGAACCTTTGAAGAATTCCGGTCGTCGGTCCGTAGCCATAAGGCAGTGAGAAGCTCCTGAAGTCGGATAAATACCCGATAAAAGCCGATGTCTGGGGAACAACAGCCACCAGTACTATAGCAGCTTCCACAGATTCGCTCGAAGCGCGGCGCGGAAATATTGCTGAATTCTTATCTTGGGAGGCGATGCGTCCGCTGCCTGGTTTGCTAATCCGTGAGGAAGAAGGCAAGATAGGCGGCGCACTTGTGCCCGTTTTTGCGGAGCCTGCGCCTCACAAGCCCCGATGCACATTCTGGTCATACTGATCATGGGCCTACTCGCCGGGATTCTTGCCGGGACCCTGGGCATCGGCGGCGGAGTAATCCTGGTTCCATCAATGGTCTATCTTCTGCACTACGACCAGCATCTGGCGCAGGGAACTTCTCTGTTCATACTCCTGCTTCCCCTCGGACTAGGTGGCCTTAGACAATATTGGAAGGATGGATCGGTGGATGTCCGGGCGGGAATACTGTGCGCCACCGGATTTCTTCTCGGGGGATATTTGGGAGCGAAAATCGCTGTGCCGATGGCCTCGAACTTGTTGAGAGCCTGTTTCGGCGCTTTTCTCGTATTTTCGGCAATCATGTTGTGGCGGAAACCCACACCGAGGGAAAAAACTGGGCCTTTCAGACAAGACGATTCAAGAGCCAGTGTGAGGCAGTCTGCCGCTATCCTTGGAACCTCGGGGGCTTGCGGCGTTGGGGCGGGTATGGTCGGCATTAGCGGGGGCGTGCTTCTCGTGCCGCTGCTTGGATTATTGTTCGGATTCAGTCAGCACCGAGCTCAGGGGACTAGTCTGTTAGCGTTGCTCCCGCCGACGGGCCTCCTGGCGTTTCTCACCTACTGGAAGGCGGGTTACGTGAACTGGCACACCGGTGTTCTCCTGGTACCCGGAGTATTCGTGGGTGGAATCTTGGGGGGGATACTGGCAAGCCGGTTGAATCCCAGACGAATGAGGCAAGTGTTCGCGGTGATGATGTTTTTATTGGGAGTCTGGCAAGTCTTCTCCGCATGGCGCCGATGACGCATACTACTGAGACATGGTCGACTTGCATTGCCATATCTTGCCCGGTTTAGACGACGGCGCGAAGACGATGGAAGACTCCTTGGCAATGGCCGAGGATGCTATCCAGGACGGCATCACGCATCTGGTGGCTACGCCGCATGCCTGCGTGGAGTATCCATTCGACTTTGCGAAAGTGCAGGCCGCGCGACAGGAGCTTCAGGAAAAACTGAAAGGGCGCCTAACGTTAGCTACGGGCTGCGATTTTCACCTTAATCCGGAAAATCTGGCGATTCTGAGAAAGGATCCCTTGCCATTCTGCATCAACCAGAAGGATTATCTGCTTGTTGAGTTCAATGAATTCTCGATTCCACGGACGATGGATCAGACTCTGCATGAGTTGCACTTGATCGGGCTGCGGCCCATCATCACGCATCCCGAGCGCAACGGCATTTTGCGAGCACAGCCCGAGCGCCTTGTGGCATGGGTGAAACTTGGTTGTTTTGTGCAGGTGACGGCGGGATCGCTGACCGGCGTCTTCGGCAACGGTCCGCAGGCCGATGCGTGGACCTGGATAAGACAGGGATTGGTCCATTTTGTTTCCAGCGACGGACACAACACCGGAAAACGGCCGGTCAAGTTACGCTTTGCTTTCCATGCGATTGCGCAGGAGATTGACGAAAGTGTCGCACAAGCCATGGTCGAAGAAAACCCGCGTGCGGCATGGGAAGGCAAGCCACTGCCCTACGTTCCAGAGCTGGCGGGAAACACCGAGCCTAGGGTGAAGAAGCGTTTTTTCTTTTTCTAGAGACGGCCCTGCTATGAGGATGTGGGCTGGAGGGGAAATCCTGCCCAGGCGTTCAACAAACCCAGCACTTCCCGGACGACATCCAAGGCTCCTCGCGAAGTACGCCACCAGCGATCCACGATGGGTTGATCTCCGGAAACGCCTCTCACGATCGCAGTGCCATCCCCATCTGAGAGCTTCCTCCAGAGGGTGGCGGCGCGGCGCGTATGCAGCTTGGAGGTGACAATGATAATGCGGTGTAGCGGCTCGCCACGGAGGGCTGTACCGAAGGTGCGCATTTCATCGGCGGTATTCTCGATCGGGGGATCCAGAATGCGAATGGCGTTCTCCGGTACTCCCTGGTGCATGAGCAACAAGCGATCGTAGGTTTCTTCGCCGGCGTACGGCACTGAGTATCGCTGCAAGGTTGCGCCGGGTTCGACCGAGTAGGAAAGCCACACCTGAGGCGCGTAGCCTTCTTTGTAGAGTTTCGCGGCCTCCAGCGCCCGGTCTGGCATTCTCCCGCTGAGCACCGCGATTGCTGCGGCTTTTTGCAGGGTGTCCTCGTGGTCCAGCCAGCGGCCCAGGTTCAGGAAAACGAAGAATCCAACCGCCAGCGACCCGATCAATATCGAGAGCCACACGGGGACCCTACGACTATGTGCGGATGGCGTAATCAACGTGGCAAGCACTCCCATGAAACGGCAGCCGGGAACCGCGACCGGCACTTGCCTGCACATGCTAATTTGCCGGGCCTACGTCACGCAAATCAATGAATTCGATTGGCCAAGATTCCTGATAGCACGATAAACTTGACTCTTTTGGAACACTTGGGAGGCCGAATGAGAGCGGTGGTTACTGGAGGAGCGGGTTTCCTTGGGTCACACTTGTGCGACCGGTTGCTCGGGGAAGGGTGGGAAGTGCTCGCGCTGGACAACCTCATTACTGGCAGCGAGATAAACATCGCGCATCTGAGCGGCAACGGTAGATTTTGCTTTGAAAGGAAGGATGTGAACGAACTGCTTCGGGTGCCTGGTGAGGTCGGCTATGTTTTCCATTTTGCCTCGCCTGCCAGCCCGCCCGACTACCTGAGGTTTCCTATTGAAACTCTTAAAGTCGGCTCGATTGGCACCATGCACGCCCTCGATTTGGCACAGGAGAAGCACGCGAAGTTTCTCCTCGCCTCCACAAGTGAGTGTTACGGCGATCCGGATATCTCTCCGCAGAGTGAATCCTATTGGGGGAGGGTGAACCCCATCGGGCCGCGAAGCGTATATGACGAAGCTAAGCGTTTCGCGGAAGCCACTACCATGGCCTATCACCGGCACTTGAAGGTAGACACGCACATCGTGCGCATCTTTAACACCTACGGGCCACGCATGCGCTTGAACGACGGGCGCGCGCTGCCCAACTTTGTCTACCAGGCGCTGAGCGGAAAGCCGTTGACTGTCTACGGGGAAGGGAATCAGACCAGGAGCTTCTGTTACGTGACGGACTTGATCGAGGGGATTTTTTTGTTGAGCCAGTCCAACGAACATCTGCCGACGAATATCGGCAATCCCGTCGAACTAACGATCCTGGAATTTGCCGAGCGCATTCGCGCGGGATTCCCCAACGCTTCGAAAATCATTTACGAGCCCCTGCCGGAGGATGACCCAAAACAGCGCAGGCCGGATATATCCAAAGCCAAAAAGTTGCTGGGTTGGGAGCCAAAGGTCAGCCTGGAAGAGGGTTTGCGGCTGACTTTGAAGTATTTCACGGAACAATACACGAAGGCTGTGGCAATTCGCTGAGAGCCGCCGCTAAGGCTGAATAGGCTCAAGACCGCCCGAAAGAATAATACTCGAAGCCAAGCGCCTGCATTTTTCTGGGGTCGTACAGGTTGCGACCATCAATGACCAGGCGCCGGCTCATCTGGTGTCCCGCCTTTTCCCAATCGATGTTCCGGTAGGCTGGCCACTCGGTGCAGACCAACGCGGCGTCCGCGCCCTTCAGAGCCTCCGCCGGATCCTCCAGGTAGGATACATTCGGAAAAAGTGGCTTCGTGCGGGAGATGGCCTGCGGGTCAGTGGCTTGGACGTGAGCGCCTTCTTCCAGTAGGCGCCGGATGACTTCGAGCGCGGGAGCGAAGCGAATATCGTCCGTGTTGGCCTTGAATGCCAGTCCGAGCACGGCAACGCGTTTGCCGCGAGTCACCCAAAGCGCTTTGTGAACCTTTTCGAACAAGCGGTCAACGCGCTGTTTGTTCACCCGTTCGGCGGCCCTGAGCATGTCGAAGTCTACGCCTACCGCAGCCGAGAGATGAATGAACGCCTGGATATCCTTTGGGAAGCAGAACCCGCCGAAGCCCAGGCCCGCTTTCAGGAATTGAGTGCCGATGCGCGGATCGAGCCCCATGGCACGCGTAACTTCCTCCACGTCCGCGCCGATCCTTTCGCAGAGGTCCGCAATGACGTTGGCATAGCTGATTTTCAGGGCAAGGAATGAATTGGAAGCGTGCTTGATGAGTTCCGCGCTGCTGATGGTCGTCACCAGAAGTTCACCACCGGGGCCGGACGGGCAATTGCCTCTATGTATAGGACAGTGAAATTCCTTGCCCAGAATGGGGCCATAGATCTCGCGAAAAGTGGTGGCACTTTTCTCGTCCTCCACGCCGACCACAATACGATCCGGGTGGAAAAAGTCTCCAACCGCTGTGCCTTCGCGCAAAAACTCGGGATTCGAAGCAACCTGGAATTGCAAGCTGCCATCGGGCGAATAGGTGGCAAGCGCTTTTTGTAACTGCACACCCGTCAGCGCGGGAACGGTGCTCTTTTCGACCACGAGTTTCGGGGTCTTCGCTTCGGTGGCAATCTGTCTGGCGACATGATCAATCGCGGAGAGATCGGCTTCGCCCGACTCTTTCGGAGGTGTGCCCACGCAGATGAAGATTACTTCCCCGGCGCGGATTGCCTCACCTGCATTCGCCGTGTAGCTGATCTTCTTTTCTTTCACGGCGCGCTGAAGGACATCGTCCAAGTGCTCTTCGTAGATAGGAACCTTGCCGGCTTTCAACTGAGAGATGCGGTTCTCGTCAATATCCGTGCAGAATACCTCGTGGCCCGCTGCGGCAAGGCATGCACCTGTTACAAGTCCCACGTAGCCACATCCGATCACCGTCAAACGCACGTTCGGTTCTCCTTTGGAACACAGAGCAAGACACTTGCCTCACTAGGATTATGAACGAGGATTTGCTGCACACTCCCCGAATTCTCGGCTCGTGATTCAAGAGACGAACGGCTCGAAGAATTCACCTCTTGCCGAGCAGAAGTCCCCGAAGTCCCAGCAGCACGAGTTTTGGCTGACGCAGCGCCACGCTCCATAGGAGCCGCATGGATTCGTCGCGATTGATCTCGCCGAGCGACTCGCGCGCCGAGACATTCAGCAGATCCACCAATCGAGAGTAATCTTCCTGCTTGAACTCGTGCAAGGTACGCCGAATCAGCCAGTGAGTGGCGAGTTCTCGCCGCAGGGTCCGTAGTTCGGAGTTCCCTCTACTCAGGATGGAGTCCGCCACCCCCTGCGCGCCGCGGAATCCGGTGACGATTCCCCCGATGGTGGATACCTTGACTTGTGCGGCCGCATCTCCGACTAAATAAACATCGCCGTTCCCCAACTTTCGCTGCACTGGCACCCAATTCCGGTAAACGGGAATCCGTGCACCCTGCCATCCCAGGGGTTCAAATCCTTTCTTTTCGAGGAACCGGTCGAAGCATGTCTTTGTGGCGCGTCCATTCTCGCCGATTACCCCGACGGCCGCGCGTTCGGGCGACTCCGGGATCAGCCAGTAGAAATAAGGCGTGTCGTCCGGGATGAACCAGACACGAGTCGTGTCCGGCGGGCAGTCCTTCGGTAGTTTCACGACCACCTGAACCAACGGAACCGTTTCCACTGGTGGCCAACCCGCGGAACGCGCGACACGGCTCGCAGCGCCATCGGCCCCGACGACGTTGGTCGCGTGCAATTCTTCGCGCTTTCCGCCCTGGTCGACCTGGACGTGCAGCCCGCGAGCGTTCGGCGAGAGTCCGAGAAACCGTGTGTCGTATCGCAGGTCTGCGCCGGCGTGCACCGCGTCGTCTGTCAGCGCGCGGATCAGGCGAGTGCGCTCGATGATCAAGTCAGGCCGCTTCAATGCAATTTGCGCCGAGCGGCCATCGGTGAACAATTCAAATCGTCGGATTTCATTGATGATGCTGGGCCGGGCCGCGGCGCTGATTTGGTTCTTGAAGAAGTCAGTAACTATAAGGGTACGTGGCGCGGCATCGGAAGTCGCCTTAGCTTCCAGAACGCTGACGCGGCGGCCGCCGCCGGCAACGCAGGCAGCGGTGAACAGACCCGCCGCCGAGCCTCCAACGACAACAACATCCTCATTGTCCCGATGCGCGCGGGACGCCTGCGATTCTCGTTCCACCGTCTCGTTTATCCCAGAAAAAGGAATGAATCTAAGCTCGTCCCACCCGATGAGGCTCACCGCATCCCCGGTCAGGCGGGCAAAAACAATAGGGGATGCGAGTAGCGACCAAGATTATAGCGAATCCCCGCGTGCGGACCAAACGCACCCACATTCGAGAAACCTCGTCAATTGTGGAGACAGAATTCAGGCGCCCTGTTTGCGGACTTGTCTTTCGTAGGGAGCCCGCTCGAGCCAGGCAATGGCCAGGAGCATGGCAACCCCAACTCCAACCCCAACCATCGCCGCCATCCAATTCGAAAGGTAAGCAACCACGACTGCCGCCCCGCCGCCGAAGGCGCCGGTCAGATACATAGTCAGAACGGCGCCACGCTGGCCGAAACCAAGATTGGCCAGGCGATGCGCCGAATGGTCCTTGCCGGGTGTGGCAAAGGGAAGGAGTCCACGGCGGGAACGCGAGATGGTCACCAACGTCGTGTCAAAGATCGTTGCGCTGAGAATCAGGACCGGCACTAACCAACTTGCGACCATGGAAGCGTGTTCCAGTCGAAGTTTCAGGCCCAGAGTGGCCATGAGGAAGCCCAACAGCATTGCTCCACCGTCCCCCATGAAGATTTTTGCGGGCTTGAAGTTCCAGCGTAGAAAACCTGCCGCAGCGCCCAGGACGGAAGCGGCCAACGTTGTAACCAGCGTTTGCCCGTTGAGATACGCAAGAGCGGCGAAGAAGACGGAGGCCATGGCGGCCACGCCGGCGCACAGTCCGTCCATGTGGTCCAGAATGCTGAACGAAGCCGTGATGCCAACAACCCACGCAATGCTGAGCGCTGCGTCCAACCAATAGCCCGGGCGACCCGCGACGAACTGGCTGAACACCTGTGCATGAATCCCGCTACACAGAAGAATTGCTGCGGCCAGGGGCATGCCCAAAACGAGTTTGACCTGATGATGCAGCCAGCCGCGATCGTCCATGAATCCAACACCCGCGACCAGCGTCGCGCCCGTAGCAATGCCCAAGATCTGCTCGCGCGCCGAACCATGGAAATCAATCAGAATGGCCAGCATGACGCCGCCATAGATGGCCAAGCCGCCCAGGAGCGGGATGGGTTTCAGGTGGACCTTGCGAGGCCCGGGGAGATCGACCATGCCGACGCGGATGGCCAGTGCCCGGACAGGGACGGTCAAAAGGAGAGATGCCGATGCGGCGATCAAAAAAGCCAGCAAGCCCGCACTCATTTGTCCTCAATGCTCGTTCTGAGGAAACTGGCAGAGGGCGAGAGCGCCAGTCATTCACAGAGACGTTGCCGGTTTGGGATCCGGCTCCCAAGTCACGCCTGTAAAAGACGGTTTAGAGAGAACCGTCGATGCTGCCCCACGCAGCGTCCCCTACGTTAGCGCGAACGGAGTCGCTGCGCCATACAAAATTGCATCTTGGGGTTACTAGTAATCATTTAATAACTGAACGAGTAACCGGAATGGCAACAGGGTTCAATCGGCTGCCGCGGTTTCCACACAGCGCACCAATTTCTCGAGCTCCCGCCGCCGATCGTACTCCGGTGCCGCGACGCGCGCGGCATTCACCATAGCCTGTAGCTTCTCTGGGTTGCGACAGAGTTGCCTGACTGCGTGGGCAAACCCCACAGAATCTTCAGGGTCGACGCATACGGAAAAGCCCCGGGCTTCCCCGAGGGAGGCGACGTCGCATTCCCGAGGGGCTACAGCGACGATCGGCTTCCCGGCGGCAAGGATGCCGTACATCTTGCTGGGCACCACCACTCCTTCCAGGCCGTGTTTCACGGTGATGAGGTGAGCATCGGCAGCTGCAAGGACCGACAAAATCTTGCTGCTGGGGAAAAACGGAAGAAATCTTACATTCGGCAAGTTTACCGCCGCGGCCTCCAATCGAGCGCGTTGCGCCCCTTCGCCGACGAATACCAAGCCAATTCCGTCACCGGCCAGCGTTCCCGCGCCGGCCAGCAGCGTATCCCAGGCCCCGTAAAAGCCGAGGTTGCCGGCATGCAATAGAACAAAACGGAAGTTGCCGCGGATTTCGCGGATTACTTCTGGATCCCACAGTGGACCCGGAGAGCTGGACGAGGGCAGATCGGCGCCGTCACGCACTATGACCACGCTCGCGGGTTCCATCCCTTTGCCGAGAATGCGATTACGCATGTCTTCGCCAAGGACGATTACCCTGGTGGCCCTGCCGAGGGCCCACCGGTGCATCCGCTCCCAAATGCGGGCGAGCAGGCCGGGTTTGACGATGGAACCGCCGACGGCCATGTCCGGATACATGTCGCGGATGTTGTAAACGTAAGGCTTGCTTTTGAGGAGGGCCACAAACGCACCGACAATGCCCTCGAACGGCGGATCGGTCATCGCGAGCACGACATCGCAAGTGACAAACAGCGCTCGCGGCACGGCCAGAAATACGTAACTCAGATAGTTGAATACGCGCTTGTTCATTTGGGTCCGCGGAAAGGCAGACGAACCAACGCGGATGACTTTCACGCGGCCGACAGACTCCCCTTGGTACAGCCGCCAGGGAAGGCGCTCGATTGGATCGTACGAAGGCCGCCCGCACAAAACCGTGACTTCGTGCGTTGCCGAGAGAGCTTCGACAACCGCTCGCGCCATTTTCGCGGTGGCTGAGGTATCTGGCGGATAGTAGAGATTCAGAAGCAGAACGCGCACGAGACGATTGTACAAGGGAACGCCGTGGCTAATAGTGCTTGAAACATGCCCGACCGAACCGGGAGATTCCATGCCGGGAGCGGCGACGAAACGATTTTATTGCCGTGTGATCAGATAGTTGCCGAGGACGAGGGCGTCCATCTCTGTGCGCAGGTAGCAGTCAATTGCTTCCTCCGGCCGGCAAACGATCGGTTCGTTGTCGTTGAACGATGTGTTCAGAACCACTGGCACTCCGGTCTGGCGTTCGAATTCGCGAATCAACGCGTAATACCTGGGGTTGGCCATCTGCGCGACGGTCTGGAGGCGGCCCGTGCCGTCGACATGTGTGGGGGCGGGAATTTTGTCGCGTTTTTCGGGTCGCACGGAGTATGCGAGATTCATGAAGGGCGACGGATGCGATTTCTCGAACCATTCGCCGGTTCGTTCCGCCAGGATAGATGGCGCAAACGGCCGGAAAATCTCGCGATGCTTGATGCGCCGGTTAAGAATTTCTTTCATTTCCGGGCGGCGCGGGTCGGCGACAATGCTGCGATTGCCCAACGCGCGGGGTCCCCATTCGGCGCGCCCTTGATACCAGCCCAGAATCTTTCCTTCAGCGATGATCTCGGCAGTGCGGCGGAACAATTCTTCGTCTGGCAATTCCGCGATGGAGTAGCCGCCCTGAGACGCGGCACTCGATTGAATCGCGGCCCGCACCTCTGGGGCGGAAAATCCCGGGCCCCAATACGCCTGATCCATCACAAATGAGCGCGGCTGGCCGAGCAATTGATGCCAGACATAGAATGCCGCGCCGACGGCAAGCCCCGCGTCGCCGGCGGCCGGATGCACATAAACCTGTTCGAACGGCGTCGCGTCAAATATTTTCCCGTTGGCTACACAATTGAATGCCACTCCACCTGCAAGACAAACGGCCTTGGCCCCCGTCTTTGCTGCAAGCTTGCTGAGCATGCCGAGATAGACTTCTTCGAGCCGTGCTTGCAAGGACGCCGCCATGTCGCGATGGCGTTGTTCCAACAGTTCTTCCGCTTGGCGCGCCGGCGCTTTCAGCAACTGCGGCATGCCTTCTGAAAACATTTTTCCAAGCACTGGGGTCTGGTCGGATTCCGCCCAGGACATCTCCGGCCCGGTTTTGTGGTGCGTGAAGTAGTCGAGGCCAAGTTTAAAGCCGAATTCGCCGCCGTCGGGACGAAACCGCAGGATGTCGCGGAAGGCGTCGAGATGCGCGGGCTGACCGTATGCCGCTAGGCCCATCACCTTGTATTCGTCGCCGAATTTCAGAAAACCCAGATATTGCGTAACCGCGCTGTAATACAGCCCTAGGGAATGTGGGAACGCAATCGCACCGTCAATTCGCATGCGATGGCCATTGCCCAGGCCCCACATCGAACTGGCGAAATCGCCCAAGCCGTCGGCGGAAAGCAGCGCCGCGTTTTCGTATGGAGACACGAAATACGCGCTGGCCAGATGTGCCTGATGGTGTTCGACGCGATGAAAGTTCGCGCTGATTTGCTTTGGATCGCTGTCAAACGCCCAGGCCAGCGCAGCGGGAATGCCCATGAACTTGGAAATGACGCGTGCACGCTCGCGGGCGAAAGAAGGCATGCGCAAGGCATAAAAAAGCTTTGTTCCCAATCGCGCGTAGGGATTGCGCGGGACGGCCACGTGATCGAGATCGCCCAGCGAGATGCCCGCTTCTTTCAGACAATACCGGATCGCGGCTGCGGGAAAACCCGCGGCGTACTTTACGCGATTGAAGCGTTCCTCTTCAACGGCGGCAACCAGCTTGCCGTCGCAGACTAAGGCGGCGGAAGCGTTGCCGTGGTACGCATTGATGCCGAGAATGTTCATTTTCGAACTAACCAGTGTACCGAAATCCGGGCAGTCGCGTTATTCGGCGCAATGTGCAATGGCTAAGAGAGATGACGGCGGCACCACTCATTGAGGACGTAGAGGGACCACGGGCGGGACCACGTCGTCTGGCTCCGCAGGAAATTGTTCCACACGGCATTCACACCGGCGGAATGAAGATGCGCCTCCAGGGCGGGTGCCAGATTGGAGAAGCTCCTTTCAAGCCGCGGCTTCAATGATGTCCTCATCCAGTCCTCCCAGGGCAAAGTGAACGTCCGTTTGCTTTGCTGAAAAATCTCAGCGGGCAACAGGCCATCAAGCGCCGCACGTAGCAGGGCCTTTGGCACATTGGGCTGCACGCGAGCCACGTCCGGCAAAGCGTACATGAACTCCACCAGCGGCGTGTCGAGCAACGGCACACGCACTTCCAGCGAGCACGCCATGCTGACCGAGTCGGTGTCGCGCAATAGAGTGCTGGCCATGTACGTCCGCATCTCGAGCCAGGAAACGCCGGCGACGGGTTCCAGTTCACGCGCCTGATCGGCCGTTCGCTCGAGCCATGCGAGCCACGTCGGATCGAGCGTGACGCCGTCTGCAGCAATCGCGCTGCTGCGGAACTGCGGCTCGGTCAGGCGCAGTAGTTCGGAAGGCGGAAACAGCAGCCGTGTGAAAAAGTAAGGGTGAGGCAGTGTGTTCGGCACCAGCCACGCGTCGCCGGCCTTGCGCGCCGCGTCCGCGGTAACGCGCCTCGCCAACAAGCCGCAGACCAGGGGATAACTGATGCGGCGAAAGGCGTCGGGCACCATCCGGGAGAAGAGTTCGAGGCGCATGAGCATTGGCGTGTCTGCGAATGTGCGGTACCCAGCGAAAAGCTCGTCGCCACCAAGGCCGGAAAGCGCAGCCTTCAGCCCCACCTGCCGAGCCGCCCAGGAAACGAAGTAGGTATTGATGCCGTCCATGGTCGGCTGGTCGAGCGCGGAAATCGCCTCATCCAGCCGCATCAGCATGTCCGTACCTCGCAGAGGAACCTCAGTGTGTCGCGTCCCGGTGGTCTCGGCGATGCGGCTCGCCAGCGGCCCTTCATCATAAGGTGTGTCCGGAAACGACAGCGTAAAGCTCTGAATATTTTTCTGCGCACGGCCGGCAAAAGCCGCAACTGCGCTGGAATCGAGTCCGCTGGAGAGAAACAAGCCTACTGGCACGTCTGCGATCAAGTGCGCGCGGACAGCATCTTGCAAGAGCGAGCGTACCTGCGGAACAGCTTCCGTAAAACTCATCGGCCGCTTTGGATCGCGGGCCGCTGTACTGCGCCGGGGATCCCACCAGGGCCGGGCTCGCGGCACGCGGCGGCGATCCGGCGCATAGAGCAGCAGGCGATGGCCCGGCGGCAATGAAAAGACGCGTTCCACCAGCGTCAGCGGCTCCGAAACGCTGCCGAAAAGCAGGTAACTCGTCATCGCGTCAGGCGACAGATCACGTGGCACACAATCGCATGCCAGCAGGGCGCGCAACTCGGAAGCGAAGGCAAAGCCTTCCTCAGTTTGTGCGTAGTAGAGCGGTTTGATGCCGAGCGGATCTCGCGCCAGAAAAACCATCGGCACGGTCGCAAAATGCTTCCGAAGATCGAGCAAGGCAAAGGCGAACATGCCGCGCAGTTCTTCGAGTACGTCCTCGCCCCATTCTTCCCAGCCGTGAACTAGAATTTCCGTGTCGGATCTTGTGAGAAAGCGGTGGCCGGCCATCTGCAACCGCTCTCGGAGTCCGCCATGGTTGTAGAGTTCGCCGTTGAAAATCACCGCGACGTCGCGGGTCTCGTTCCAGACCGGCTGATGCCCGCCAGCGAGGTCAATGATGCTGAGCCGGCGCATGCCCAGCGCGAGGCCTGGCACGCGGGCATCGTCGGAAAGATATCCTTCGTCATCCGGGCCGCGATGACGCATCGCCCCCGCCATCGCTCGAACGCGGCGTTCAGCGTCCGCCGTTTTGGAAGCGTAAGCGAATCCGCAGATTCCGCACACGCGCTATTTGATCTCCGGAGTGGAAAAGAAGGTTGCGGTGGCGCGGCCGAGGTTTGCCCGCAAGTGGAGACGCGGTACGCACAGGCGGTGGTCCGCAAGCCAAGCAAGGAACACGCGTATTAGGAGGAAAAAAAACAGTGAGCAGGCGGAGAAAAAGAAGTACGCAAAGGAGCGCCGCTCCAGCAGCAGGCTCCAATCCACACCCGCATCCCATCCCGGAAAGAGTCTGTCGAGCGTCCGCCGGATCTGGGCGCCATGAAACGGTACCGCGCTGGCGCGCACGTGGACCGTTTTCTCGTACGTGTAAGACGGAATGTATCCGGGAATCTGGCTGATGGCTTCCTGGAAAATCTGCGGATTTTGCAGCTCCTGACGGGTCAGGAGGTGCCCCTTGGCGTCCTTCAACATCACGCGGTAGGTGGGATCGACGATTACCCACCGCCCGTCGAGCTTGAGTTCCGCAACGACATGCTTGGCGCTTCGGTCGGGATTCAGCAAAAGCAGGCGGCGCACTTCGAGCCCGGAGCTCCGGCCCAGGTTGAGGAATGCGTTGGTAGCGCTGCCGCAAACCTCGAGAAGTTGGCGATAATTCAGTGTATCGGTGGGATCGTGGGATGAGAGGTCGGCCAGATTTGGAGCTTCCGGGCGCGGCGGACCTTGCTGCATCCAGGCGAGAATAGCTTCCGCTTTCTGGCGGGGAGTGTACGTGTCCGAAATGATGGCGTCGGAAAACCCGTCCAGGTAGTCGCGGACGGAATGCTCCCAAAGGCCGGTTGCGACCGTCGCGAGAATAGCAAGGACGAGAAGGCCGTTCGTAACCCACCAGAATGTGCGGAATACCCGATGACTGGCCACTGATTCAGCTCCCGCGCGCCTGATTCTCCTATGACTGGTGCGGTCTCGCAAGCTTGCGAAACAAGGAATCCATTTCCTGAACGGGCAGCTCCCAGTCTAGCCGCCGCATGGCGGTGGCGCAACCGTTCTTGAAGCGTGCATAGAGGTCGGAGTCCTGCATCAGCCGGACTATGGCCGTGGCGATCGCCTCCACATCATGAGCGACCACAAGCCCCGCCAAATCGCGAAGTTCCGGCGCGATCCCGCACCGTTCAGTCACGACGACCGGGGTGCCCGCGGCAACCGACTCTGCGGCAGTATTGCCGAAATTCTCGTTCTGCGAGGGGAGGACAAAAATGTCGGCATCACGATACGCAGCCCACTTCGCATCTCCGCTGAGTGGCGGCGAAAAACGAACCCGCTCCGCAAGGCCAAGTTCGGCGCTCCTGCGCTGCAGACTGGCCAGCATCCCGGACTCGTCCGGCCCTACGAAGGCCAGGACGGCTGATTGTTCAGTGCGAGCGATATTCGCAAAAGCCTGCAACAGGAGTTCCGGACTCTTTTTCTGGGAAAGTCGCCCCAAAAAGAGGATCAATTTGACGTCGGCCGGGATACCCAGCGATCTACGGAAATCTCCTGGGGCCGGAAGGCTCGCGGGAGGAGCGACGCCGTTTCTTCGCAGAATGATCTTCTCAATGGGGATTCCGCCCCCGATCAATTCCGCCTTCTCTTGTTCCGAAGTCACGATTACGGCCGTTGCGCCTTCCAGCAACCTGTGTCCCATGAGCCGGTGGTAGGTCTGCTTCAGAAATAAACTTCGAACAATGGGGACAAACATGCCGATCGGCTCGACCACATAGGGCATCTTTCGTTTTCGCGCGGCGGCCGCGGCCCGCCCGCCAAGCAAGTCGTACAGCCCGAAAATGTGCATGATATCGAAATTTTGCAATCGCGCCCGAAGATACCGGGGCAGCGCCGGGTTCCAGCTGGCGGCGCGGTAGTGCAGCCAGTTTGCCAGGTAGATCGCTTTCACACCACGTACCTCTCTCTTTTTCCCGAAAGGGCTGTTTTCCGCCGCCGGTCCATCAGGAAGAGCAGCTAGCCGCTGCTCGAGCCCCCAATCGGCGGTCAGCACAGTGACCTCATGGCCCAACTGAACCAGCCCTTCCGACAAGGCGCGAACTTTTTCTGGCGGGCCGCCATATTCAAAAAACGGGGCGTAGCTCTGGGAGACGTTCAGGATTCGCATAGTTCGCGCAGGATGCGTTTGAAGCTTTTTGCAAAAACGTTGAAACGGTATTCCCTTTCCACGCGTTCGCGCCCGGCTTCCCCCATCTTTCGCGCGTGGTCAGGGTTGCAAAGAAGGGCATCAATGGAAATGGCCAGCTGCACCGGATCACCGTGCTGCACCAGGTAACCTGTCGTGCCGTCCAGAATCACCTCGGGTGCTCCTCCGTGGGCGCCGCCGATCACCGGTTTTCCGTGTGCCATGGCTTCCAGATAGACGAAACCGAATCCCTCGCCGCGGCTGGGCAAGGCAAAAAGTTCCGCGGCTTCATAGCAAGCGGAAAGCTGCGCGTACGAAAGGTCGCTCAGAAAGTGCACGTGCCGCCGGACTCCCGAATCGCGGGCAATGTTTTCCAGCCACGCGCGGTCGTCGCCGGAGCCCACGATGGCGAGTTGCAGGTCCGGCCAGCGCAGCAGCAACCGCGGCATGGCCAGGATTAGCGTGTCCATCCCCTTATATCGCTCGGCCGCGAGCCAACGTCCCACGCTCAGAATCACGCGGCCCGATGGAAAGTCCTCGGGAAGGGAAGCCACTGTTCCGCCGCTGAATTTGGTTGGAAAATCGGGGTCGAGCGCCCACGGCAACACACGAACGCGCTCCGCCTCGACGCCCTGGACGGAGAGGAGATGGTCGGCGGTGGCGCTGCTCGGCGAGAGGACCAGCGTGGCCTTGCGCAGAGCGTTGCGGCGCCGCCCTGGCAGCGGTTCCCATGCCTCGATTCCGTGGGTGCACACAATCGTCTTCATCCGCGGAGCAAACAGGCGCATGGGGCGCAGAATTGGCGCGAGATTCGGGTGCGCAGCCAGCACCAGCTTCGGCCGTCGTCTTGCGGCGCGCAACGCGTTCGCTATGAACCGAGCTTTGCCGCGATCGGCTCCGGTAAAAACGAACTCCCGGTCTGAGATTCGTACGCGATGCAGCTCCTGCGAATCATTCAGGCTGAGAAACCGATACTCCATTTTGTGCGAAGCGGCGTATTCGCTCATCACCAGCGCAAGATGCCGGCCGGCCCGCTGGATTCCGCCGGGTGCGTCTAATTCGGGAAAGAGGCCAAGGAGCACGCGGTGAGTCTGCCAAACACCAGAGCCGGAACGCAAGGACGGACTGTGGCCGATAGGGACTACATGCCTGGCGCGAGCGCCACGATCTCCTGCAGGCTGTTCACATACATATCTGCGGGATGCTTGTCCCGGTCGTGTTGCCCAAACCCATAATTCACAGCGATGGCAAGAATCCCCGCGTTGCGGGCCGTCTGTATATCCACGTCTGAATCCCCAATCATTACGGCTTCTTCAGGCTGGGCAGCCAGATACTCGAGAATCGTTTGTGCTCCCATCGGGTCGGGCTTCTTTGTGGCAAAACTGTCGCCACCATAGACAACGCGGAAATACTTAGCGAGTCCGAGCTTTTCGAGGATTTCGCCGCTAGGCTTCGCGGGTTTATTGGTGAGCACCGCCATCGGAAACTCCTCGAGCAACTTCAAGCCCTCGATGACGCCGGGGTACGCGCGGGTATTGTCCAGAAAATGTCTTTCATAGTGGTCGAGAAAAATCTCGAGCGCCAACTGCCGGTCGGCTCCGGACGCACCTGGGCCAAGAACGTCCGCCATGAGCCTGGGCGCGCCGTGTCCGATGTAACCCGCCACGGTTTCCAGCGGCAACTCTCTTCGGTTCATTTCACGCAGCATAAAATTCACCGCATTCACCAGGTCAAGCTTTGAATCAATCAGGGTTCCGTCCAGATCGAACAAGAACGCGCGAAGTAAAGGGAGTTTTGTTTTTGGCATCCTTTTTCATTGTAATACACCGCTAACCCGCGATTCATGAGTCCGCCACGGCGGATTCTTGCTTTCCCGGACGGTGAATATTTCGCGTAAACTAAGAGTCTGCCCCATCCGCAAAATTCCCACGGGAGACCCCATGGCTCAGGTTTATCCGTTTCGCGCCTACCGCTACAACCCGGAAGTCGTTCCGTTCGATCGCGTTCTCACCCAGCCCTACGACAAGATTTCTCCCGCCCAGCAGGAGAAATATTATGCGGCCGATCCACATAATCTGGTTACCATCGAGAAAGGCCGCACCTTCACGGACGACACGCCGCAAAACAACGTATACACCCGCGCCGCGGAAGCGTTAAGAAACTCGATCGCCGCTCGCGCGGTTGTTCAGGACGCCGAGCCAGCCTTCTATGCATATTCGCAGGAATACCTGATCCCCGGCACAAGCACCCGCAGCACGAGGCAAGGCTTCATCGGCGCGGGGAAGCTGGAAGACTATGCGAACGAAGTCATCTTTCGGCACGAGCACACGCTTTCTGGACCCAAGGCCGACCGCCTGGAACTTCTGCGCCACACGCGCACCCACACCGGGCAGCTATTTATGTTGTATTCGGATCCAGAGCGCCACGTAGATGCCATTCTCGCCGAAGCGGAAGCGACGGGGAAGCCCGCCACTGAAATGCTTGACGAGTACGGAGTCATGCACCGCTTGTGGTTGATTCACGATCCCGCCAAACTCGCCGCGATTCACGCCGCCATGGCTCGGCAGAAGCTCGTAATCGCCGACGGCCACCACCGCTACGAGACCTCTCTGAATTTCCGGAATGAAATGCGGACGCGGGCGGGCAAGCTCATTCCTGACGCTTCCTACGAGCGCTCAATGATGACCTTCGTTAACACACGCGGCGAAGGCCTCACCATCTTGCCGACGCATCGCGTGGTCAGCAACCTGCGAGATTTTTCCTGGAGCACAGTGCGGCGTTATCTGGAACCCTGGTTCTCCACAGAGGTCTTTTCCTTTGCGAATGACGCTCAGCGTCAACAGTCCGTCGAAAAACTGCGGGCCCGCCTCACGGAGACCGGGAAGCAGAGGGCCATCGGAGCATACCCCGCGCCCGCAACCGGTTCGCGGGCGTTCTACTTGTTGACGCTGCGTCCCGAGGCGGATCTCGCCCAGATTCTTCCCGGACTTTCGCCGCTGCAGCGTCAGTTGGACGTGGTGTTGCTCCACCAGGGCATTTTGGAGCCCGCCCTTGGGGTTACGCCACAAGCCGTTGCCACGGAGGCCAATCTTGCTTACGAACGCGAATTCGGCGCCGCTCTGGACGCCGTCGACTGTGGTGCGCAAATTGCATTTCTGCTGAAACCCGTTGACGTGGAGATGGTCGTGAAGGTGGCAACCTCGGGCGAGGTCATGCCCCAGAAATCCACGGACTTTTATCCAAAACTTCTCAGCGGTATCACCATGTACCGCGTCGAAGATTAGCCAAACAGGAAAAGGGGGCAGGCCGAAGCCTGCCCCCTTTGTTGAACTTCATCCCCTACAACCCGGAAATTTATTTGGAGAAGCTGGCCACCGCATCCGCTTCGGTGTCGTAGACGTCGAAGATCGTCATCAGCTTTGTAATTTGCAGGACTTCGGTGAACTTCGTGCCCAGGTGGCACAGCCGCAGTGAAGCTCCCTGGGCTTTGGCGCTGTGATGCGCCGAAACCAGCGTCCCTAGCCCTGCGCTGTCAATGAACGTGACGTTGTCCATGTTCAGCACCAGCTTCTTTTTGCCTTCGGCGATCATCCCTTTCACTTTTTCCCGCAGCGCGTTGGATTCTTCGCCGAGCACGATCCGGCCGTCCATCGCCACAACGGTGACGCCGTCGACTTCGCGATTTGTCATCTTCAATGCCACTGTGTATTCCTCCTCAACCGGCCACGAATCCGGCGGCAACCCGGTCCGGAACGGCAAAGCATATATGCTTTTGATGTATTTCGCAAAGCGGTCTTTTTGGGAATTCCAACCGCCGGGCGATTAATAGTAGTCCGCGCAGGACATGTAATACCCGCATATGTTGCAGACCAGTTTACAACGGCGCGATTCCAACTTCTGCGAACATATGGGGCAGTACCGCGAAACGTCTTCCTGCCGGTGGCCCGAGACTTCCTTACCCATTTGCGGCGCTCGGCAAGAGTCTTCGACCACCACACCCCTTGCTGCCCCAGGGGTTGATTCCTGCTTTCCGGCATATTTCACGGCCCTCCGGTTATAGCACATACTCTGCCGTTGGGAAAAGGCCGGCAGGAGACAGGCTGGTGACCCCAGAAACGTTGAAGCGGCCGCCTACATCTAATAGAATGAGGGCGCGGAAAGCTTCTGCCGGCGTGGCCAAGATGCGGCGAGTGTTTCTTATCCTTTCGTTGGTGACCAGTTTCCCCCTCGTGGGGTTGGCTCAGCATCGCGCAGGTGCCGCTATCCCCGTTGCGCCCGCCCCGCGTTTCGCCGCTGCGGGGGTGTCTAGAGCAGCGCGGCGCAATTCCTCCGTTCGTCCTCCAGTTTCTGGGCGACCGGTGATCCGTGCTGGAAGAATGAGCAACCGGATGGTTGCTAGCCCCGCCCCGAAAATGTTGCACCTCTCGGGCTGGAATCATTCGGCAAACCACCCCGCCAACCAACCGGATCCTGTCTTCCCTAATGGCAACGCTACTGTGGAGGGATATCCTGTCCCTGGATTGGGATTTGACTACACGCATTACTTCGCGACTCACCCCAATGCCGGCCCGTGCCACCATTGTTTCGGAAACGGTGTTGCCGGGAGCTTCGTAGGTGGCGGCTACTACCTTCCTCTACCGACCTACTACTATGGCGACGAATCGGGAGAACAGCAGCCAGCGGATCAGGCCGCGGCGCCGGAAGAGAATTTGCAGGCTGAACAGACCGCGGGGCAGGATTACACGAATTATCCGCCCTCGTGGAACGCCCCCCAACCCACACCCAAGCAGGAAGCCGAGTATGTTTTTGTCAAACGTGACGGTACACTGATTTTTGCGGTCGCTTATTCATGGATCAACGACCGCTTGCAGTATGTCAACGAAGAAGGCCTTCGCCGCAGCATTCCGGCGAGCAGTATCGATATCGACGCCACGCAACAGTTCAACGATCAGCGCGGCGTGCCGATCCGCCTTCCTGCCTGAAGCGTTTCCGCTCCAGCCTTTGCCTCAACTTTTTCGGATAGGTTCGGGCATTACGTAGCCCGACGAGGATGGCAGGCCCGCCCGCTCAAGCTGCACAGTGCTGTGTTCGATCTCAAATTCTTCCGCCAGTTTCTTCCGAATCGCCGCCAGGATTTTCTCGCACTCATCCATGTGCATATCGGGTATGCGCGCGTGGCAGCTCAGGGCGATGTGCGAGCCACCCAGCGACCAAATATGGATGTCGTGCACCTCATGCACGTGTTCTATGGAGAGGATGGCCCGCGCCACTTCCTCAACTCGAGCGGATTTTGGACGTCCTTCCAGCAGGATGTGTGCCGAATCACGCAGGATTCCAATAGAGGAATAAAGCACCAGGATTCCGATTGCCAGGCCTAGCAGGGGATCGATCCAGTGTTCCTGCGTGTACTGCATAATCAGCGCGCCGACGATGATCGCGATGTTCGAGAGGGCATCGCCGAAGTTGTGCACAAAGATGCTGCGCAAATTCAGGTCGGAGTGGCCGCGCACCAACGCCAGCGTAATGCCACCATTGACTGCGAGAGCTGCGAGGGAGGTCCAGATCATCCAGCTCTCAACCACTTCTACGGGGGAACGCAGTCGCTCGATTGCTTCATATCCGAGCCACAGTGATAAGACCACCAGGAGGACCGCGTTGGTGAACGCGGCAAGAGTCCCCGCGCGGTGATACCCAAAGGTCTTTTCCGTGTCTGCCGGGCGCTCCGCCCAGCGCATGGCCAGCCAGGAAATTCCCAGAGCTGGAACATCGCTCAGGTTGTGGACGGCGTCATTCAACAACGCCACAGAGTGCCCCAGCAAGCCCCCCAAGATCTCGGCAGCCACCAGCCCAAGCGTTGCGGCCATGGCCCAAGCCAGGATAGCAGGCCGCATGGGCGGCTGGCCGTGGCTATGCCCATGGTCGTGCCCGTGGTCATGGCTGTGGTTGTGCATCCCGTTCAGGTCCATTCTACGTACTTGGTCTTCCCGCCGCACCATGAACCCTCAACCGGTTATTGGAATTATGACAACACCCGGCTGCGAATTCGTTGACGCTCCTGGGCTTGACTGCCACTATCACGAAAGGAACGGAACGGCATACTGGCTTCTCTCTGTAGCGGGAGGAGCCTGCCTGCCAACCGGGACAAATGAGTAACCCAATCGCAAAGCTGAGCTTCTGGGGTGTCCGTGGCTCGACGCCGACCGTCGATCCGGCCACTTGGCGCTACGGTGGCAACACCCCTTGCCTCGAGCTCATCACCCCAGACGGCATCAAGCTTATTTTGGACTGTGGCACCGGCTTGCGAATGCTCGGCAGCCGCTGGGCTGCAGAGGCCCCCGCCCAGTCTCCCACGACGCATATCTTTGTTACCCACTACCATTGGGATCACATCCAAGGGCTTCCTTTCTTTTCGCCCCTCTATGACGAAAAAAATCAGTTCCAGTTCTACAGTTTCCGTTCCAAGTTCCTCGGGCCGGACTCTTTGCGGCAGGTTTTCGAAACCCAAATGGCCCTTCCGTACTTTCCCGTCGACTTCTCAGCCATGACCGCCCGGCGCAAATTTCGAGAAGTGGAAGGCGGCGAATCGTTCCAGATCGGCGAAAACAAAATCAGCACGCGCTGGCTCAACCATCCGCAGGGCTGCCTGGGCTTCCGAATCGAGACTTCCGCGGGTACCGTCGTTTACGCCACTGACAACGAACCGGGAGTTTCGGAACTGGACATCAATCTCCGCGAACTCGCTGCCGACGCCGACATCTTCATTAATGACGCTCAGTATTCCCCATCGCAGCTTGCCACCGATCGCAAGGGCTGGGGGCATTCCTCCTGGAGAGAAGGCGTCAAAATCGCCCGGGATACCAACGTGAAGACCCTGGTGTTGTTCCACCACGATCCTGACTCTACCGACCGGGTTGTGGACCAACTTCTGCGCCAGGCACGCGAGGAATTCGATTCCGTGTTCGCCGCCAGCGAAGGAATGGTCATCACGCTCGGCGCAGCTAGCGAGCCCGTACAGGCGCACATGCCCGGATCGCGCACCGCGCTGCGGCGCGATGCCCAATTTCAGGCGTGCGTCACCGGCATCATGCCGGACGGCCAGAAATTCGAAGAGGAAACCACCGTCAGGGACCTATCCATCCAGGGCGCCCTAATTTTTCTAAAGCACAGTCCCCGCATGCAGTCCGAGGTGCAGGTGGTGATGCAAGCCCCGTCGGCCGAAGGAGTGCAGAAAATGGTCCTGCGGGGTTACGTCGTGCGTATTGAAGAGGGTGCGGAGAAGGGAACCACGGCCGTCGGCGTGGTCTTCACCGACTAGGGCGGCTAGAAACCTAATCGAATTTAGCGAGTTGCTTGTCCAGGTGTTCCAGAGCGGCTTCCAGTGACTTGCGGTGATTCGGGTGTGTGGCCGTCTGCAGGTCGTTCACGATGCGGGTGCGTGAGAGTTGGAGGTCCAGCCGTTCTTGATCACGGCGAATTTCTTCCGGGGTCTTTGGGCCTTTCGCTGACGCTGCGCTCACGGTCGTCTTCGCTTCCACTTGAGACTCAACATCTTTGCTCTCCCAACCACGCGCCATTCCCCTATTTTACACTCCAAACAAAGAACATGCGACGCCGCAGCCGGCGGCAATCCGCATTCTCTCCTAGGCCCCTGTGGCCTTGTGTTTCGGCGCCGTCCGCATGGCCAATGGGTTAGCCGCAAGAATGGATTCCTCCGCGAGACGCGCAAAGCGCTCCGCAAACACGCCGGTATAGCTGAATTCCGCTTTGCTGTCTCCCCAGCGCACCTGCAGTTCCCAACCATTCGGCCTGGGTTCGACGCGCATGCGCGAAATTTCGGCAACCGGAATCACTACCGCCGGATGAGACTCGCCGTTGAGCGCCCAGACGTGCTCAGGTGAGATAAACAGCCGCACGGACTCGACGGCCGCATTCTCGGGCTGGTACTCGCCGCCGCTGACTACGGTCTGTGCGCCCAGTTCGCGCGCCTTGCGATCTGTGCTCGATTCCAACTCCGCCGGAGGCAAAAGGACCGCCAGAACAAACAGCCCGAGGCCGAAGATGGCCGTAAGCCATCCATTCCATAAGCCGAGAGGCAAGATCACTAGCGCCGCGCCAAAGATACCCATCGCCATGCGCAGCAGCGTCCACGAACCCTGATTTCGGTGCAGCTGTAACAGGCGAGGAAAGCGGCGCATCGCCAGAAACAGGGCGGCGCCGACAAATCCCCGGATGCGGGGGAGTATTTTTGCGTTTTCTCGGCTGATGACTGTAGGCGTCGTGCTCATGGCTGAGGTACGCACTATTTTACCTCAGGCTGCAGTCCTTGTATCTCCCTCATTCTGGCAAACGCCCGCCGGATATGGGGGATGGTGATGGAGCCGCCCACGACCAGACCGATATTGAGTGCGTCGATTACCTCGTCGCGTTTCCAACCCACCTCGCCGCACCTCACTAGGTGGTAGGTGATACAGTCATCGCAGCGCAGGACCATCGAAGCGACCAGCCCCAGCAGTTCTTTCGTCCGGGTGTCCAGCGCCCCCGGCTCGTAGGCTTGATGGTCGAGCGCAAAGAAGCGCTTCATCGGCAGATGGCCGCAGCCGAGGATTTCTTCGTTCAACTCCTCGCGAAACTTCTGGAAGTCCTTGATGTCATTAGACATGCTTCCTCCCCTCAGTTGGAAAGCTCCAGAATTTCGCCCTGACGCCCGATCTCGTAGCCCGGTCGCGCGCCGGTGGACTTCCCCTGGTCCCAGACCAGGACGCCATTGACGAAGACCTTTTCGATCCCCGTCGAAAGCGCGGCCGGATCGGCATAGGTCGAATGATCGATCACCGTATCCGGATCGAACAGCACCAGGTCTGCGAACGCGCCTTCCTTGAGGATTCCCCGGTCGTTCCAGTTCAGCCGCTTGGCGGGCAGAGAGGTCATCTTGCGGACGGCTCCCGGCAAAGTCAGCCAGTGTTTCTCCCGTACATACACGCCAAGGACCCGGGTGAACGTCCCTGCGCCGCGCGGGTGCTCCGAACCTATACCGCCGTCGCTCGCCACCATCACCCATGGCTGCTGGTAGAAAGCCTTGATGTCGCTTTCGATCATGGATTGCCCGATGATGATGGCTTCGGTGTGCGCTGCATCCCCTTCCCGGATCAGGCGAATATACATATCCACCTCCGATATCTTGTTGGTTTTGGCCAGATCCGCGATCGTGTGTCCCACATAGCTCGGATTCGGCGAAAATTCCGTGATGGTGATATGCGAACCTCCGCCATAGCTGGCCAGCGCCGTCGCCACGCTTTTGGGGTTTTCGTACTGCTTGTCGGGAACCACCACTTTCAGGTTGGAATGCCATGCGTCGTACGGGTAGCAATCGGCCATAAAATCCACGCCCCGCCTGCGCGCTGCTTCGATGATTCCGATGTATTCCGCCGCTTTCCCCTGCACCCCCACGGTGCCGAGTTTGATATGCGAATGCTCCACGGGGATGTGCGCCCGTTCGGAGATGCTAATCTCCTCGTTCAGCGCCGCGAACGATTTGTCAGCCTCATCGCGGATGTGGGTCATGTAAATCCCCCCCCGTTCGGCCGCCACCTTCGCAAGCTCCACCACTTCATCTGTGGTCGCGTAGCTGCCCACCTCATATTCCAGGCCACTCGATAATCCAAGCGCTCCCTGGTTCATTCCCTGGCCCATCAGCATTTGCATCATGCGAATTTCACCGGGAGTTGCGGCACGTTTGAAGTCGTCCCCCATCACTTGCTGCCTTATGGTGGCGTGGCCCGCAAATACTCCCACGTTCACCGCCGCCGGACTCGCCTGCATCATTCGCACCCAGGTAAGCAGCGGCCAGGGCGACTCTCCGTCCGCGCCGATTACCAGCGTCGTGATCCCCTGCGAAACCTGCGTCTCCGCGGCCAGGTCCTTCGGCAGCGTCTCCTCGGAGTGGTTGTGAATGTCAATAAAGCCGGGGGCCAGCACCAATCCCTTGGCATCAATTGTCGGCTCACCAGGTTCCGGCGTGAGTTCACCGATTCCCACAATGTGGCCCAGCGCGATGCGCACGTTTCCCATGTAGAGTGGCGCGCCCGTCCCGTCCGCAATCCGGGCGTTCACGATCAGCAGGGAAGCAGACTTTTTTTGTGAGAACGCGGACGTGAGGATAAGCCCAGCACCCGCGCATATTGCACAAACCATCACAACTGTGGACCTTTTCATGGATCGAAGCATTCCTTCCGCGCGCACTCTGCTAACGAGACGTGCCGGGATGATCTAACCCGTCCAACTTTACCTAATCTTTCGAATAGTGTGTGCGGCGGATTCGCCAGGGTTTCGATCACCGCCATCTCGAGACGTCGGGATCGCTCCGAGTCACTCAACTCGCAATACGGTGCCTCCTGGTTGCTTCGTCGCTTAATACAGCGCCAGCGTCAGCGCCTTGTGAGCAACATCTCCCGCGCCCGGTTTTCCAGCCAGCACCAGCTTCGCCCATTCCACACCGGCCTCAGAAATGCGCACCGCTTCGCTCGTCAACGATTCCGGCCCGCCGGAATCTGAATTGCCGAAGAAAATTCGATCCATTGGCCTCGAAGCGATGGTGCGATTTCTTGTGTATTGCTCCGGGACAGCCATGAACATCGGGTGCCCGCGGCGATACAAACGGACCTCGACCGGATCGACATTGAATTCCGGCAGCAGCCCCTGAAAATCCTTTAGCACCTTGCCCGCCAGTGTCTTGCAGCTCTCCTCGCTAAGCAACGTCGAGCGCTCATATTCGCGCAGCGGGGTGTAAAACGTCAGGATGTTGTATTTCGGCTTGTAGCCTGGATTGTTGCGGATCGTCCAGTCCGCAACGATGAAATCGGTGAACGTCTTGCCCGGGCACCAGTTGTCATAGCCCTTCCGGTAGACCGCCTTGTCAAAAATGATGTTGATCATCGGATAGGGAGCGTAGCGCATCTTCCTCATGGCGTGCTTCTGTTCGTTCGGCAGGTCCGCCACAATTCTCGAGGTGATGAATTTCGGCGTGCACATCAGCACGACTTTCGCCGCAATCGTCGTAATTTTATCGCCCTGCACGTAACTCACCCGCACATCGTCTTTATCCGGAACCACCGCGATGGCGGTCGCGTCGCTCAGCATCCGCTCGCCATAGCCTGGCTTCAACACCTCCACCAGCCTGTGCGTGATGCAGCCGAGTCCGCCCGGCAGAATCACTCGCTGGTCGTCCAAGCCCTGGATCAGGTATTGACTGTCAGCAATACCGATGAGCGCCGAGGTGTCGTCCGAAACCGCGCCCCAATTCGAGGGACCGTACGCGTCCCACAGTCGCTTGATTTCGGGAGCATATGGCTCCAAGTACTTCGTAAAGGGCTGTGTGTCGAGCTCCCCGGCGTTCTTCTTGAAATCTATTTTCATGATGTCGTCGCGGTATTTCTTGAAACTCGCGATCACTTCCTTCGAATAGGGGAGATCGTTGATTCCCGTGCGCCAGATGTCCGGCGTGTATCTCCCATTGTCAATGAGCGGGTCGGGCATGTTGACAAGTGGCAGATCGAGACCGATCGCTTTCGCAAGCTGATCGCCCGCGTCTCCGCGATACCCGTATGCCGCGCCGGTGCCGAAAATCTGTCCCTCGTATTCCTCCTCGTACGCATTCCCGCCAAAGTGCTCTTCCTTTTCGAGCAGCAGCCAATCCTTGCCCCTCAGGAAATACGCCGCCGAAAGGCCCGCGACACCGCCCCCAACTATCACAATGTCTACTTTCCGAGTAGCGTCGGGCTTGGGAAAGCTGTGGCCGTCGCGCACCTGATGGCAGACGGCGAAGTGCTCCCCTTCCACCACTGGCGCGGGCGCAGCGCCGGGATCGGCCAACAAAGCCCGATCGATCGGGCATCCTGCGGTGATCGAGCCTGCGACGACGTACTTTATGAAGTCCCGACGCGTATTGGACATATATAAATCCTCCTAAGGCCGTTCCAGCAATTCCTGCGCTTCGCGGCCCGTCGTGCGCGTCCGGATCTGATACCAGATCAGGATCAGAATCATGGAAACGCCGAAAATCAGCGTGGAAATCGCATTGATCTCCGGCGTGATGCCTCGCCGCAAGCGGGCCCAGATCTCCAACGGGAGCGTGGTGTCTCGCCCGATCAGAAAGAAAGTCACGGCGATTTCGTCCATCGAAAGTGTGAAGATCAGCAACCCCGCGGCAATCATCGAGAGTCTCAGTTGGGGTAAGGTCACCCTCCAGAAGGTTTGCCAGGGCGTTGCGCCCAAATCCAGCGACGCTTCTTCCTGCACGCGCTCCATTTTTTGCAGCCCCGCAAATAGTTCTGTGGTGGCCACCGAAATCAACGCCGTGCCGTGACCTAGAAAAACCGTCCACAGACTCAGCTGCAGACCCGCGAAAACGGCAAACATGAGAAGCGATAGCCCGGTGATGATGCCCGGCAGGATCAGTGGCAGCAGCACAAGTCGCCGAAAGACTGCCTTTCCCGGAAATGTTGCGCGATCGAGCGCCAGCGCTGCCAGAAGGCCAAGCACAAGCGAAAGTGCCACGGCTGCAGCCGCTACCACGAGGCTGTTCATCACCGCATCCCAGATCGCCCCGTCACCCCAGAGCATGCGATACCAGGCGAGCGTCCAATGCTTCGGCGGAAAGCCGCCCACGCCGTCGCGATTGAAGGAATAGACAACCAGAACCGCGATGGGCAGATACAGGAACTCGAACACCAGCGATGCATAGGCGCCTAGTAGCGGCGCGCGGCGGCCGCTTTGCGTCGAGCCGCTCATCGGAAGGCCCACCGTTTCTCGAGCCGCTCGGTCAGAAATAGCAGGGAGATCGTCAGCAGCAGGATGCACACGGAAATTGCCGCGCCCAGCGGCCAGTCGAAAGCCGTGCCGAAAAGGCTCTGCACGATGTTGGCAATCATGATGCTCGATGGTCCGCCGACCAGCAGTGGCGCGAGGAAGTCGCCAAGTGTCAGCACGAAGGCGAACGTTGCCCCGGCCAGCAACCCCGGCAGCGAAAGTGGCAGAATCACTTTCAGAAAAGTGGTCCTGGAACCCGCGCCGAGATCCTGCGATGCCTCTACAAGATTTCGCGGGATGTGCTCCAGCGAAGCATAAACGGGCAAAAAGACAAACGGGGTATAAATGTGCGTCAGCATCAGGATGACCGCGAACGGGCTATACAGAAAGAAGCTCACCGGCTCGCGCGTGAGGTGCAGGTACTGCAGAAAGCCGTTTAGCACGCCTTCCGAACCAAGAATCGTTTTCCAGGCGTAACCGCGAACCAGATAACTGACCCATAGCGGTATAATGACCAACTGGTACAGCAAGTCCTTCCGCACTCCAGCATGCAACGACATGTAATACGCCAGCGGATAGCCCAGCAGCAGCGAAAGAAGCGTCACGCCCGCCGCAATCCTCATCGTGCGAAATAACACTTCCACATAGACCCGGTTTTGCAACAGAGCCGCGTAATTCTTCAAGTTCCACTCGTGCATGATCATCCCGTTGCGCACCGCCCAGAAGCTGTGCGCGAACATCAGTGTGTAGGGAAGCAGCAGGAAAATGCCGACCCATAGGATCGGCGGTACGGAAACGATCGTTTTGTAAGCGCGGGAGTACATGATTTGTTCAATCGCGAACCGCAACGGCATCCTGGGGCACAAACCAAAACTCCGGCTCTTCCGCGAGCGCCTCTTGCGCCGGAACGCGCGCACGCATCGGCTCGCCTGCCAGTTCGAATTCCAGTTGCTCGCTGAAACCCGAAAAGATTCGCCGCTTCACCACGGCTCGAAAGCGTACCGCGTCAGGCGCCGCGGGGCTTCCCGAACTCAGGTGAATTGCCTCAGGCCGCAGCGAGAACACAACCGCTCCGCTCGGCTGACCCGTATTCCATTGCAGATTGGCAAACCGGGCGACACCGCCTCTCGCTTCCGCCCGTAACAGGTTCGTCTGCCCAATGAATTGCGCCGCATAACTTGTGGCCGGACGTGCATATATGTCCCGCGGTGAAGCCACCTGTTCGAGCGCGCCGCCCCTCAACAATGCGATGCGGTCAGAGACAGCCATCGCTTCTTCCTGATCGTGCGTCACAAACAGGAACGTGATGCCCAGTTCGCGCTGCAGCGATTTCAATTCGCTCTGCATCTGTCTCCGCAAATTGGCGTCCAGCGCGGAGAGTGGCTCATCCAGAAGGAGAAGCTTCGGCCGGTTCACCAGAGCACGGGCCAGCGCCACGCGCTGCTGCTGTCCGCCGCTCAACTTCGTGGTTCGCGCGGCGGCGTATTCCTCCATCTTCACCATCCGAAGCGCGTCGGCCACGCGGCAGGGGATTTCCGCCTTCGCCGTCCCGCTCACCTGCAAGCCGTAGCTCACGTTTTCCTGCACGGTCAGGTGTGGAAACAGCGCGTAGTTCTGAAATACCGTGTTCACGCGCCGTTTGTACGGAGGCAGGTTGTCCAGGCGTTCGCCGCTCATCCAGATTTCGCCATTGCTGGGCTGCTCGAAACCGGCAATTAGGCGCAGCAGCGTGGTCTTGCCGGAACCACTCTCCCCGAGCAGCGTCAGAATTTCGCCCGAAGCAATCTTAAGCGAAATCTGTTTCAGTACCTCGCGCGCGCCAAAGCATTTCGCCACGCTCCGGACTTCGAGCAAGGGATCCGCTGCTTCCACGGCGGCGTTGCCGCTTTCTGGATTGGTGCTCGCCGACGTCACGGAGCGGCCTTCACCTCGTTCCAGATTTCGATGTACTTGGCCCGGCGGGGCACGTCCTGCCAGAAATAGATCCGTTGCATATACCTGTCCGGGTCATCCAGGTGCAGGCTTTTCTTCTCCGCATCGGTCATGAATTGGGCGGCCGAAGGATTCGCGGGCGTGTAGTGTGTGACGTCCGTAACCTCTTTCTGCGTCTGCGCGTGAATCATGTATTCCAGAAACGCGTATGCGAGTTCCTTGTTCGGGCTGGCCCTGGTAATCATCAAGTGGTCGATCCATCCGGTTGTGTTTTCTTTCGGGATCGTCTCGCCTATGGGAAAGTTGGCCTGGCGGAGTTGATTGGTCATTAGCGGCCACCCCATGGCCGCCACGACTTCGTGGTTTTCAAACAGATTCGTCAGCTCGCCACCCGTCGACCAGATCTTCCGTATATTCGGTTTCAGCGTCAGGAGCTTCTGCTTCACCGCCGCGAGCTGTTCGTCCGAAAGATTGTAAAGTTGCGAAGGATCGGGCTTGTCGTAACCCAGCATCTGCGCGGCCATGTATAGCGTAGACAAATCGTCCCACACCGAAATTTTTTCCTTGTACTTCGGATCCCAGAATATTCCCCAGGTGTCGGGCGGCTGAGTGAACACCATAGTGTCGTACAGCAGCGGATTTGGCCCCCACATGAACGGGACGCCAAACGTTTGTCCGTTCAACTTGACCAGCGGCAAGTTCCGCAGCTTGGGCGAAAGTTGTTCATAGGTAGGTAGCCGGCTTAAGTCCAGTGGCTCGGCAAGCCCCGCCTGCGCGATCGAAGCGGCCACATCGCTCGACGGGGAAATCACGTCGTAATTGCCTGCGCTGCCGCCACGCAGCTTCGCCACCAGATCATCGCTCGAACCCATGTACAAGGCGGAGATCTTGCAATGATGGGCTTCCTCAAATGCGTGCACAAACGACGGATCCGCGTAGCCTTCCCAGACCAGCAGGCTCAGCGACGCTTCTTGCTTCTGGCAGGATGCAAGCCCAAAGAGCAACGCAAACAATGCGCCCGCGACGCCGAACTGCCGCAGTTTAGTTTGTGTCCGCCTCATAAACGATCTTGCCCCCCACAATGGTCATGACGACCTTTGTCTCACCGATGCTGTGCGGATCGATTTCAAAGATGTTGCGATCCACCACGATGACGTCCCCCAGCTTGCCCTCAGCGATCGACCCTTCCCATTTTTCACGGCGCCCTGCGTACGCCGCGTCCAGCGTATATCCTTCCACGGCTTCCGCAACGGTGAACCGCTGTAAAGGTACAAACCCCTCTTTCGGCGTCCCCTCCGCGGTTTGCCGCGTCACCGCGGTTTGCATCCCTTGCCACGGATTGATGGTCACAATCGGCCAGTCGCTGCCGAACGCATAACGACCGCCTGCTTCGTGAATGCTTTTCCACATCCAGGCACGCGAAGCACGATCCGGTCCCAGGTTGCGTGCCCAGATGTCCAGCGTGTCTTCATCCGGGTAGGAATGCAGCGGCTGCATGCTGGCAATCACGCCGAGCTTACCGAATCGCGGTATATCTTCGGGGGAGATCGTCTCGATGTGCTCGACCCTGTTCCAGTGGTCCCTGGTGTGATTTTTCTTTTCCGCAAACTCGTAAGCGTCCAGAGCTGTGCGCACGGCATAGTCACCGATCGCATGCGTGTAGATCTGCACGTTGCGTTTGTCAAGTTCCGCAACCGCGTTGGTGTATTGCTCGGGGTCCCAGAAAAGCGCGCCCTTTTGGGACGGCTCGTCTGCGTACGGTGCCAGAAGAGCCGCAGTGTGCGACTCCACCACGCCGTCAAGCATGAATTTAACGCTGTTGGCGTCGATCCACTCATCACGATACCTCTTCCGCGCCACCTCGATTTTCTCAAGATCGCTCGTGTCCAGCCGGTACTCACTCAACAGATAGGCCACGTGAAAACGCAGCGTCAACTGCTTCTCCTGACGCAATTCTTCGAGTACAGGAAGAATCTCGAAGTCTCCTCCGGCGCTGTGGACGCGCGTGAAGCCATTCTGATTGGCCCACTTGATTCCCGCACGCAGCGCCACCAGCGTTTCCACGTGAGTCGGCGCAGGAATCACTCTGCGAACCAGCGCTCCGGCCGGCGCTTCCTTCAGCGCCCCCGTCGCTTCTCCCGTTTGCGGGTCGCGAACGATCGCCCCGTTCGGAGGATTCGGCGTGCCTCTGGTAATTCCAGCCAGCGCGAGAGCCTTGGAATTCACCCAATAGGTGTGTCCATCGTATCCTTCAAGGAAGACCGGGCGATCCGGGAAGAGCTCATCGAGATATTTCCTGTTGGGCAGCGTGGTCGAGCCAAACATCGCGTAATTCCAGCCGCGTCCGAGAATCCAGTCGTCGCCGGGATGTTTCCCCGCATACTCCCGCAGGCGCTCTTGCAGATCGGCGACGTCTTTCGCGCCCTCGAGGTTGACGCGTCCAAGAGCCAGCGAGCCTTTGAGAAAATGGACGTGACAATCCGTAAATCCCGGCAACACCAGCTTTCCGCCAGCATCCACCCATTTCGTGCCGATGCCTCGATAGCGCTCGACCTCTTCGTCGCGCCCTACAGCTTCTATCTTTCCCCTCCGTATAGCCACCGCCTGCGCCCAGGGTTTTGCCGGATCCAGCGTGTAGACCTTTCCGTGCACAATCAGGATGTCCGCCGGAGCAACCCGCGCGGACTGCTGCGCGAACACGCAGTCGGTGACCCCGGACACTGCTGCGCACAGGACAATTGCTATAAGTATCGAGCGTGGTTTCAAAGCGCACTCCGGAAAAATATGGCGCTGCCGGAATAACCGCGAAACTCTCAAAAGGTGGGCGGCGTGTTCACCCATAGGACCCAGGCTTCCGATCGGCCCGGATTTTTCCAGCGGTGCGGCGTGGAACTCTCGAAATACAGGCTGTCTCCCGCTTTCAAGCGATAGTGTCCTTCGCCGTGCAGCCAGATTTCGAATTCGCCGCGCAGCACGTGGAGAAATTCCTCGCCCTCGTGCGCATAGGATTCTCCGCTGCCCCCGCCGGCCTTCACGCGAAACAGATGGGGCTCCATTGAGGTCTTGCCCCATGCGAGAAGTTCCATTCGCACGCTGGGACTCGTCTCCAGCACTTTGCGCTGCGAGGCGCGTACCAGGCGTTGCGCGTCGCCGTTGGTTTCAAACAGGGAGATGATGTTCGTCTTATAGAAGCGGGCGATGCGGCGGAGCGTTCCCACCGAGCACCGCATCTGCCCGCGTTCGAGCGAGCTCAAAAATCCGACGGAAACGCCGGTCGCGCGTGCGACCTGCGCGAGAGAAAGCTCCCGGCGCTGGCGCATTTGCCGAAATCGCTGCCCGGGAAGCTGCGGCGCGTCCGCAGGCACGGAGACAACGCCTTGTTTCTTCAGTACGTGTACGATGGCCGCCGGATTCAATCCGCGCGCCCGCCGGAGGAAGATAGCGCGCTGCAGCAGCCGCACGTCCGCCTCCGTATACATCCGGTAGTGGCTCTCCGTGCGTTGCGGTGAAACCAGGCCCAGCGCTTCCCAGGCCCGCAATGCCGAAGCGGAAATTCCCAGCCGGCCCGCCACCTCGGAAATGCGCAGCAGCGCCGGGACGTCCGGGCTTTTCGATGCGGTGGAGAAATTCTTTCTGCTTGACACGGGTCCTGGCTTTCTCTAAGTTTACGGGATTATAGTAAGGTTCAGAGCGGTGTAGCAACCACGAAGAATCTCTCTGCCGGGGCGGGAGCTCTTCGCTGATACAGGGGTGAATCCAAAATGAAAGACGTCATGCGCGGTAAGCCGTCGTTGTATGCGTGCAGCCACAGCCTGCTTGGGCTTGTGTCCCTTCTCTTCTCGCTCCTCTTGCTGCTTCCCCTTAATGCCAGCGCGCAAAGCACCGGCGGTCGGGTTCGCGGCACCGTCACCGACGCGAGCGGCGCTGCCGTTGTCGGCGCAACCGTCATTCTGGTCAACACGGCCACTAACGTTTCCCGCCAGATCACCACGGGTTCCACCGGTGAATACCTTTTCCTCGAGGTGCCTGTGGGCTCCTACGAGATCGATATCAATCAAGCCGGGTTCAAGAAATTCGTCCGCAAAGACATCGTCGTCAACCTCAACGAGGTCATCGACGTGGATATTCCTCTCCAGGTGGGCGGCTCCACGGAAACCGTCGAGGTCACAGGCGAACCTCCCGTCGTGGACACCACGTCCACCCAGCTCGGCGCCATCGTTAATTCGCGCGATGCCACGCAGCTCCCTCTCAATCAGCGCGACGTCTATCAATTGCTGCAGTTGCAGCCCGGTGTGCAGTCCCAGCTCGGCAATGACCTGTTCTACGGCTCCGACAAAGCCGGCGTCGTGACCGTCAACGGCGGCCGTGGCCGTTCCAACAACTATTCCGTGAACGGCGGCGACGGCAACGATCTATTTGCTAATCTCCCCGCGGTCCAGCCTTCGGCGGACAGTATCGAGGAATTCCGCGTCATCACCAACAATTTCGACGCCGAATATGGCCGCAACTCAGGTTCCGTAATCAACGTCGTCACCAAGTCCGGAACCAATGATTGGCACGGCAGCGCTTTCGAATTTTTCCGCAACAAGGTCTTGAACTCCAAGGGTTTCTACGACACGCAAAAGCCCGATTTCATTCAGAATCAGTTCGGCGCCACGTTTGGCGGGCCCATCAAAAAAGACAAAACCTTTTTCTTCGGCTCGTATGAGGGACGCCGCATCAAGCGGGGTATTTCTTCCAACCCCGTGCTCCTCCCCACCAATGGGAACGTGAACGGCGATTTTTCAAACGGCGATCCCACCGCGCAGTTTGACGGCACGCTGAACACTTCCCAGGTCGCGGACGTCCTGAATGCTCGATCCACCTGTGCTGCCGACGTGGCCGGCGCGGGCGGTGGTCCGATCGCTGCGGGCGCAAGCTGGGCCTCGATCTTTCCGAACGCCAAGATTCCCACCTCCTGCATGGATCCCTTGGCCACCAGCATTTACAGCGCCTACGTCCATCCGACTTCCGATGGACTCTTTCAGTCCGCTCCCATTTCCACGGATAACGGCGATCAGTTTTCGATAAAGGTTGATCACGAACTCACCTCTAACCAGAAGCTGACGGGCTACTACTATTTCGACGACGACAACACCTTGGATCCCTTCGCGAAGTTCCAGGCAGCCGGCGGCAACCTGGGCAACTTTCCCGGTGAATTTGACACCCGTACCCAGCAGGTCAATATCACGCACACCTGGACCATCGGCGCCACTTCCGTAAACGAATTTCGCTTCTCCTACTTTCGCGAAGGGCAGGCCAAGTTCAACGCTCCCCAGCTCACCAGCGATATCAGCGCGTCTTGCGGCGCCGCTTCCACCGCCGAAACGAATATCTGCTTCACTGGCGCCACCGACACGAACATCCTTCCCGCTAATCCGGACTACGGGATCCATCCTGGACTGGGCGCCACCAAGGAGGGTCTGCCTTTCATCTCCGTGGATGGCGGTTTCTCCCTGGGGAACAACTTCGAAGGCCAGTTGCCGCAAACCGGCAACACCTACCAGTGGTCCGATAACTTCAGCAAGATTGTAGGAAACCACAGCTTCAAGTTCGGCGGCGACCTTCGCTACCAGCAATTTGACCAGCGCCTTTATTACAACGTCAACGGACTGATCACCTTTGGTCCCGGAGGAACCAACGACCTCGCCGGCGTGGACACCACGGACAGCCAGGGGAACGTCTCGAACGATGGGAACAGCTATCCCGACTTTTTCCTCGGCTTGCCCAATTCCTACAGCCAAGGCTCGGCCCAGGACGAGCTCGTCCGCAGCACATCCGTGTACCTGTTTGCTCAAGATAGTTGGAAGATTAAGCCCAACGTCACCCTCAATTACGGCCTGCGATGGGAACTGAATACGCCGCTCACTGACATTGGCCACAAAGTGCAGACGTTCCGGCCCGGGCAAAACTCCACGATTTATCCATGTCAGCTTTCTCCGGACAGCGTCGCGATGTTTCAGTCCGACTATGGCATAGAAAATCCGGATTGTACCAACACCGGCACCACACCCACCGGCCTCGTTTTCCCCGGTGACAAAGGCGTTCCAATGAGCCTGACGGACACTTACTATAAAGGCTTTGCCCCGCGCATCGGCCTTGCCTGGAGTCCCGGCTGGACCAGCGGTCCGCTGGCCGCCCTCACCGGCGGACCCAGCAAGACCAGCGTCAGCATGGGCTGGGGCCTGTTCTACAATCCAATTGAACAACTCGTTCTCGAACAGTTCAGCGCCGAGCCTCCATTCGGTGGCAGCAACTACATCGTCGACCCGACATTCCAAACGCCATTTGTGGATCAGGGTGGGACTGTTTACCCGAATCCATTCAACGGCATCCTGAACCCGCCACGCGGCAGCACCATTGACTGGTCCACTTTCCGATCAATCCTTCTTTACGGACAGTTCCCCAAGGAACTTCGGCCGCAATACTCCGCTCAATACAACCTGACAATAAAGCGGGAATTGCCCGGTAACATCCTTCTGCAAGTTGGATATGTTGGCTCTCAGGGGCACCGGTTGCTCGGTTCCTATGACATCAACCATGGCAATCCTCAGACCTGTTTGGATATCAATTCTGTCCTCGGGCCGGGCAACTGCGGACCGTATAGCGCGGATAACCCCTATTCGCTTACGGTTCCCGAAGGCCAGGTGTTCCATCTTCCCTACGTGACCGGCGGCCCGAACGGCTCGGACATCGCTTGCCCGTACTCGAATGCCCCGGCCGCATGCACCATCACCGGAGCCCCGGGCGGCACTCCCATCACTCTCGTCGGTCTTCGCGGCTACTCCTCGCCGAATTGCGACCCGCTCACCGGCACGGGCTGCCCTGTGGACGGAATTCCCGTCTTCTCCAACATCTTCAGCGAAGACACCATCGCGCATTCCAACTACAACTCGTTCCAGGCAATGCTCCAGAAGCGCTATTCCCACGGCTTGCAGTTCCAGGCTGCCTACACCTACAGCAAATCTCTGGACAACGCTTCCAGCTTCGAAAGTTCGCTGAATCCGGTGAACTTCAATTCCACCTACGGTCCGTCGCTTTACGATGCGCGCCATCGCTTCGTCTTGAGCTACGTTTGGGCTCTCCCAATCCCCAAGTACGATGGGTTCAAGGGCAAGATCCTTAGCGGCTGGGAGACCTCCGGAATCTACACCTATCAGACCGGCTTCCCTATCCGCATCACCTCGTCGGACGACAATGAGGCCTTCAGCAGCGTCTTCTTTGAAGCTCCAGGCGAACCCAACTTGGTTGGTCCATTCCACACCTGGGACGTTCGAGCGCACGACGGATATGTTTTCGACCCCTCGCAGTTCGACAACAACTTGTATGATCCGAGCACCGGGCCGAAGACCGACCCATATGCGGTCACCCTCGGAACGATCGGTGATGCTCCTCGCTCGATTTGCTGCAGCCCGGGAATCAGCAATTTCGATCTCGGGTTGTTCAAGGACACGCAGTTGACCGAAAGGCTGGGCATGGAGTTTCGCACGGAAGTCTTCAACGTCTTCAACCACGCCCAGTTTTACAGCGTGGACGGTAATATTTCAGACGGCACGGATTTCGGCCGAGCTTTGAAAGTTCGCGATCCGCGCCTTTTCCAGTTCGCCGTGAAGTTCAGGTTCTAACGCGAACTCGCCGGTGCAATCTGCATGCCGGAGCGCCCTGCCACTTCCGGGGCGCTCTCGCGCGAGAGAGTCTCCCGGCCCGCGGCTGCAGGAATGCCGCAACTGGCGTAAACTGGAAAGCGTAGTTCCCCGCAGGAACCGCGCTGTTTGCCTCACGGAGCGAGGCGGCCGCAGGCCGCCCTTATACTGACCGCAGGGAAGAGACCTGCCCCGGATGGTCCACAAGGAAGGCCCAGCTGGATGGAGTTGCACCATGCACGAAGCACTGCAAAAGGAAATCGCCCTCTACGAGAAGCGCACGCCGAAGTCCGCCGAAGCACACAAGAAAGCGGAAAAACGCATTCCGCTCGGCGTCGCCAGCAACTACCGCGCCTACGATCCTTATCCAATTTTCGTTTCGGAAGGCCGCGGCAGCAAAATCACCGACATTGACGGCAACGAATATATTGACCACAACCTGTGTTTCGGCACCTTGATGGCTGGGCACGGCCATCCCGCGGTGGTCAAGGCCGTGAAGGAAATAGCCGATCGCGGCACCACCTTCGGCATGCCTCACGGCATGGAGTACGAGCTCGCCGAGGAAATCTGCGCGCGTTACCCGGTCGAGATGGTTCGCTTCGGCAACAGCGGCACGGAAGCCACCATGCACGCCTGCCGCATTGCCCGTGCCGCCACCGGCCGCGACAAAATCCTGCGCTTTGAAGGCGCGTATCACGGCCTGCACGACACGGCTCTTGTCAGCGTCAAGCCAAAGCTCGAAGATACCGGCGACATCCATGCGCCGAACTCCGTCCCCGGAGGCCTCGGCGTCATCCAGGCAGTACTTGACAACGTCTGCGTCGCCACGTTCAACGACCTCGGCAGCGTCGAAAACCGCTTCAAGCAGTTTCCCGGCCAGATCGCAGCCATCATCCTTGAGCCCATCATGATGAACGTCGGCTTGTGTATGCCGCAACCCGGCTTTCTTCGGAGTCTGCGCGACATCTGTACGAAAAACGGCGCGCTGCTCATCTTCGACGAAGTCAAGACCGGCGCGAAACTCGGCTGGGGCGGCGCCAGCGAGCATTTCGGCGTGAAGCCAGACATGATCACGCTAGCCAAGTCCATTGGCGGCGGTGTTCCCCTGGCAGCTTTCGGCGCCGGCAGGGAAGTGATGGACCTGATCGTCCAGCACAAGGTTTTTCACGGTGGCACGTACAACACCAATCGCTACGCCATGGCCGCCGGCCTCGCCACGTTCCGCGAAGTGCTCACTCGCGAAAACTACGCGCACGTCGGGAAACTCAGCAAGAAACTCACCGAAGGTTACCGTGACATCATCAAGAAAAATGGCGTGGTGGGCTACGTCGTCAGCGCCGGCGTCAATGGCGCCCTCATGTTCTATCCCCACGAAATCCGCAACTATCGCGACTGGCTCAACATTGATGTCGACATCTGGCGCCAGTTCTGGTTCGGCATGGTCAACCGCGGCGTCCTCGCCATGCCCTATTGGTGGGATGAGCAGTGGACCATCTCCGTACAGCACACCGAAGCGGACATTGACAAGCATCTTGCCGTCCTGGAAGAAGTCGCCCCGGGTTTAGCCAGGGCGCAAAAGGAACGCGGCTTGAAATACGTTGGCGCCGCCGGACACTAAGGAGACTCGCGAGTGAGCCACGAGGCCGCGACCGCTGGAGCCGAAGTTTCCGCCGCCCCTTCCGGAACCGCGCACCTCAAGCGCGTGCTCGGAAAGCGCGACCTCGTGCTTCTCTTCGTCGTCGCCGTCTTCAATCTCAACGTTCTCCCCTCCATCGCCGCCAATGGTGGAGTCACCATCTGGCTCTGGTTGGTCTCTTTGTTCCTGTTTTTCTGGCCTCAGGGCATCGCGGTGATCGAACTGGCTCATCGCTACCCCGGGGAAGGCGGCGTCTACCTTTGGGCCAAGGAAGTTTTTGGCGACTTTCACGGCTTTCTTTCGGGTTGGTGCTATTGGACCAACAACATGATGTACGTGCCCACGGTGATGCTCTATTTCGTCGGCGTCTCCGTGTTTGTCCTGGGCTCCGGTCACGAGTCGCTGGCCGACAACAAGCCCTTCGCCCTCGGAATGTCCGTATTGCTGCTCGCGATTCTGGTTGTGCTCAACATCATGGGCCTTGGCGTGGGCAAATGGATCAACAATCTTGGCGGCATCGGCACCTTCATCGCAGCCTTCCTGCTGATGGGGCTCGGCGTCGTCGTCTGTCTGAAATTCGGCACCACCATTCACTGGAGCGATTTCAAACTCCCGGAAAATCCCCGTTCAGTCTTGAATTCGTTCGGCGTCATCTGCTTCGGCCTCGTGGGGCTCGAGCTCGCTTCCATCATGGGCGACGAGATCGAAGATCCAAACAAGACCTTGCCCGGCGCCGTGGCCTGGGGCGGCGTGCTTTCCGGCCTGCTCTACATCGGCGCAACCCTGACCTTGCTCATCGCCATCAGCAAAGACAGCATGAGTGTCCTGCAAGGCATCGTCCAGGCTGTCAGCCACATGGCCACGCAAGTCGGCGCTGGCTGGATTCTCTCGCCTTTCGCCTTTTTGCTGAGCCTGTCCATTGCGGGCATTGGCTCGGCATGGCTTGGTGGTTCGGCGCGCATTCCGTTTGTCGCTGGCCTCGATTCCTATCTGCCCGGTTGGCTGGGCAAGATTCATCCCAAATACGCCACGCCGTATCCCGCTCTGCTGGTTCATGCCGGTGTTTCGCTTATCCTGGTTATCTTGAACTTCACGCTTACGGGTTCTGGCGTGCAGGAATCCTTTCAGCGGCTGCTCTCACTCGCAGTCGTGCTCCAGCTCATTCCATTTCTCTATATTTTTGGCGCGTTGCTGAAAATCGTCTTCGCCCCGGGATTCACCCGGGGCCACTACGGCAAGGGCATGCTTCTTTTCGCCGGAGTTTGCGGCCTGCTCACCACGATTCTCGGCATCGCTCTGGCCTTTTTTCCCGCGCAGCAGATCACTTCACTTCGTTCGTACGAAATCTGGATGGTCGGCGGCACGCTTGCCTTCATTGGCCTCGCCGCCTTTTTCTTTTTTGTTTATGGCGGCCGCAAGGCGGGCCGCAAATTGGCCGAGGGATCTACGGCCGCTTAAGATGGGAGCGTGGAGGTAAGTTATGTCAAGTCCAGCAAAACCCGCCGTCAAAACCTACCAGAATTATGTCAACGGCCAATGGGCGCCGGCCGCTTCCGGAGAAACGTTTCCCGTGTTTGATCCTTCCACGGAGGAAGTGATTGCCAACGTCGCCTCTTCCAGCGCCGCCGATGTGGACAAAGCCGTCAAAGCCGCACGCGCCGCGTTTGATTCCGGCACCTGGCCGGCTGCCACCGCCCAGGATCGCGGACGCATCCTCTTCAAGCTCGCCGAAAAAGTTCGCCAGAATCTCCCGATGCTCGCCGAACTCGAATGCCGCAATACCGGCAAGCCCATCGTCGAAGCCGAATTTGATATCGGGGACGTCGCCACCTGCTTTGAGTACTACGGCGGTCTCGCCAACAAGGTCACCGGCAACGTCATGCCAGTTCCTGCCAACGCGCTCAGTTTCACGCTGCGCGAGCCAGTCGGCGTCGCGGCACAAATCATTCCATGGAACTATCCCCTGCTCATGGCTGCCTGGAAGCTCGCGCCGGCAATCGCCGCCGGCTGCACCTGTGTCTTGAAACCGGCCGAGCAAACGCCCCTTACGGCCTTGGAGTTCGCCAACTGGTTCGAAGAAGCTGGCCTCCCGCCAGGCGTCGTGAATATCATCAACGGCGTCGGCGAAATCTCCGGCGCCGCGCTCGTCTCTCATCCTGGAGTGGACAAGATCGCTTTCACCGGCAGCGCCGCAGTCGGAAAAATCATCGTGAAGACCGCTGCCGACACTCTGAAGCGCGTCACTCTCGAACTCGGCGGTAAATCACCCAACATCTTCTTTGCCGATGCCGATTGGGAAGCTGCCGTGGATGGCGCCCTCTTCGGCGTTTTTATCAATCAAGGGGAGGTCTGCTCCGCGGGCAGCCGCGTGCTTGTCGAAAAGAAGATCTATCCCAAATTCGTCGAGGCCATGACCGAAAAAGCCAAGCGCATTAAGCTAGGTCCGCCGCTCGAACGCGAAACCAAGATGGGCCCGCTCGTCAGCAAGGAACAATACGACCGCGTCAATTCCTATCTCGAAATCGGCAAAAAGGAAGCCAAAACCGCCATCGGCGGCAGCCCCTCCAATGCCTTTGGCAAGGGCTACTACGTCGAGCCCACGATCTTCTACGATGTGGATAACTCTGCTCGCATCGCCCGCGAGGAAATCTTCGGGCCTGTTGCCTCCGTGATCCCCTTTGAAAACGAAGCCGACGCCATTCGCATCGCCAATGACACGCCTTACGGCCTCGCCGGAGCCGTCTGGACCCGTGACATCTATAAAGCCTTCCGCATCGTGAAATCCATGCGCGCGGGCATCATCTGGGTGAATCACATGCAGCCCACCTACGTTGAAGCTCCGTGGGGAGGCTACAAGCAGTCCGGCTTCGGCCGCGAGCTCGGGCCTTGGGGTCTCGAGGAGTATCTGGAAACCAAGCAGGTTTATGTGAATCTCGACGAAGCGCCAATCGCCTGGTACTGAGTTTCGCAAAAGTTTTATCATCAGGAAGGGGAAGTAAACGCCATGAAGACCATACAACTCCGCACCGAAGTTCCCGGACCAAAATCCAAGGCCCTGTTAGCGCGCCGCGAAGCCGCCATCCCCCGCGGCCCGCAGCTCGTTACCCCCATTTTCACCGCGAAAGCCGAAGGGGCCTGGATCGAAGACGTCGACGGCAACCGCTATCTCGATTTTGCCGGCGGCATCGGCTGCCTCAATGTCGGCCACCGCGCGCCCCGCGTGGAATCCGCCGTCCGCGCGCAGCTCGACAAGTTCCTCCATACCTGCTTCGGTGTCACGCCCTACGAGTCGTATCTCGCGCTCGCGGAGAAGCTCAACGCGCTTGCGCCCATCAGCGGCACGAAGAAGACCTTTTTCGTCAACACCGGAGCGGAGTGCGTCGAAAACGCGGTGAAAATCGCGCGCGCCTACACCAAACGCCCCGCGGTCATCTGCTTCGAAGATGCCTTCCACGGCCGCACACTGCTCACCATGTCCCTCACTAGCAAAACGAATCCCTACAAAGTCGGCTTCGGCCCGTTTGCCCCGGAAATCTATCGCATCCCTTACGCCAATTGCTATCACTGCTCCTACGGCCTCACCTACCCCTCCTGCAACATGACCTGCGCGCGCCATCTTGAGGACACTTTCAAGCGCGTCGTCGCCGCGGACCAGGTTGCGGCCATCATCGCTGAACCTGTGCTCGGTGAAGGCGGCTTCGTCGTTCCGCCTCGTGAATTCTTCCCCGTGATCCGCGAAATTTGCGACAAATACGGCATCGTATTCATCGCCGACGAAGTGCAGAGTGGCATCGGCCGCACCGGTAAAATGTTTGCCATCGAGCATTACGGCGTCGAACCCGACATTCTAATCACCGCCAAATCGCTCGGCGGCGGCCTGCCGCTCGCCGCGGTCACCGGCCGCGCCGAGATCATGGACGGCCCGATTGCTGGCGGCCTGGGCAGTACCTTTGCCGGAAATCCCGCGTCATGTGCTGCAGCGCTCGCCACTTTGGAAACGATTGAACAGGACGGCCTCCTCGCCCGCTCCAGCGCCATAGGCAGACAATTTGAAGAACGTGCCACACGTTGGGCCCAGAAGTGGCCGATTGTAGGAAATGTCCGCGGCCTTGGCGGAATGTGCGCCATGGAACTCGTCAGTGACCGCGAAACCCGAGCGCCTGCTGGACCGCAAACAAAGGCACTTTCAAAATTTGCCTTGGAACACGGATTGATCACCATTACCGCCGGAACGTACGGCAACGTCGTGCGCATTCTGGTGCCGCTGGTGGTCACCGACGAGCAGCTTGACGAGGGCTTCGACATCCTCGAAGCTGGACTGGCGAACGTTTCCGAGGCAAAGCAGGCCGCCCTCTCACACGCGTAGCGGCCATCTTCTTAGCCCGAGGATGGCTGGGGGCAGGTGGCCCGGCGTGATGGTCTAAATTCGAGTCGGCCCTAAACCTATTCTCTAAAACTTTCCGTGCGATGAGGTTCGTCATGTCAACTGCCGCAAATTCCACGATTGCTTCTGTCACGCTGAAGGACATGCGATTGTTCCGTGAAGCCTGTTATATCGATGGCCAATGGGTCCAGGCCCCCACGGACTCCGTCTGCACGGTGGATAATCCCGCCTCCGGCGAAATCATCGGCCACGTTCCTAGGCTCGGCGCGGTGGAAACGCGCCAGGCGATTGGTGCCGCCAATCGCGCTTTCAAGCCCTGGAGCGCCAAGACCGCTAAGGAGCGCGCCGTCATTCTCCGCAAGTGGTTCGACCTGATGATGGAGAACCAGGAGGACCTTGCCCGCCTGATGACACTCGAGCAGGGCAAGCCGCTCACCGAATCCCGCGGCGAAGTCGCCTACGCCGCTGCGTTTCTCGAATGGTTTGGCGAAGAAGCCAAGCGCGTCTATGGCGACACAATTCCCGGCCACCAGGCCGACAGGCGCATCGTCGTTCTCAAACAGCCCATCGGCGTGGTTGCCTGCATCACGCCGTGGAACTTTCCCCTCGCGATGATTACCCGCAAAGCCGGACCAGCTCTCGCCGCCGGATGCACTGTGATCATCAAGCCAGCGACGCAGACTCCATTCTCCGCGCTCGCTCTCGCCGAACTCGCCGAGCGCGCCGGGGTTCCCAAGGGCGTCCTCAACGTCCTCACTGGCCCGGCAAAGGAAATCGGCGGGGAACTCACTTCCAATCCCATCGTCCGCAAGCTTTCCTTCACGGGTTCCACGGAAGTCGGCAAGGTCCTGATGGCGCAATGCGCGGGCACGATCAAAAAGCTTTCGCTCGAGCTCGGCGGCAATGCACCGTTCATAGTTTTTGACGATGCCGATCTCGACGCCGCCATCGAAGGCGCAATCGCCTCGAAGTACCGCAACACCGGCCAGACCTGCGTCTGTACCAACCGCATTCTCGTCCAGGATTCCGTTTATGATGCGTTCGCGAAAAAGCTCGTCAGCGCGGTGCAGAAGCTCAAGCCCGCGCCCGGCCTGGATCCCGGCGCCTCGCAGGGTCCTCTGATCGACAACGCCGCCGTCGAAAAAGTCGAAAGCCACATCAAGGACGCGGTGGAAAAAGGCGCCAAGGTCGTCGCCGGTGGCCATCGCCACGCGCTTGGCGGCCGCTTCTTTGAGCCCACCATTCTCGTGGACGCGACCCCGCAGATGGCTGTCGCGCGCGAAGAAACCTTTGGCCCGGTTGCCCCGCTGTTCCGCTTCAAGACGGAAACAGAAGCCGTCAGCCTTGCAAACGATACGGAGTTCGGACTCGCTGCCTATTTTTACGGTCGCGACCTCGCCCGCGTGTGGCGCGTCGCCGAAGCTCTCGAATATGGCATCGTCGGCATCAACACCGGCATCATCTCCACCGAAGTCGCGCCGTTCGGCGGTGTGAAGGAATCTGGCCTCGGCCGCGAAGGTTCCAAGTACGGCATCGAGGAGTTTCTCGAAATCAAGTATCTGTGCATCGGCGGAATCAAAGCCTGAATCCTCTGCAAATGAATTTTTCCCTTCTGGGTCAAACCGCCATCGTCACCGGCGCGGGCAGCACTTCCGGCATCGGGTTCGCCATCGCCAGGCTCCTTTTTGACCGAGGCGCGTTGGTTGCTCTAGGCGCAACTTCGGAACGCATCCAAGCCACCGCTAGGCAACTCGATCCCACGGGTGAACGAGCTTTCTCCTTCGTCGCTGATTTGACGCAGGAACGCGAAGCGCAACGCGTCGTCGCCGAAGTGACCAAGCGCACCGGCTGCATCGACATTCTCGTGAACAACGCAGGCATGGCGCAAAACGGCGTGCAGCCGGGAAACACTGTTGTCGAATCGCTCGACTACGCCGAATGGCGACGGCAGATCGCCATGACGCTTGACACTGCATTCCTCATGACCCGCGCCGTGCTGCCCGTCATGAAAAATCGAAAGTACGGCCGCATCGTCAACGTCACCTCCGTCACCGGCCCTCTTGTCAGCAACGCCGGCTCCGGCGCCTACGGCGCCGCGAAGGGTGGGATGGACGGCCTGATGCGCGCCGTCGCCATCGAACACGGCCTCGACGGCATCACCATCAACGGCGTCGCTCCCGGCTGGATTATCACCGGATCTTCCCGCCCGGGGGAATTGGAAGCCGCAAACTGCACTCCCCTCGGCCGCCCTGGCACGCCGGATGAAGTTGCCGCTGCGGTCGCCTTCCTCGCGTCGAGGGAAGCTTCCTACATCACCGGCCAGATTCTGGTTGTCGATGGTGGAAATATTCTTCAAGAAATGAAGCGAATGTAATTGCGGAGTATCTCCGTTCAGCGCCTGTCATGCGCCGCGGGCTGAATCTGCACAAATTGCCATCCGAAACGTCCCTTGATGCACAGGTGCCCGCTGGTCACGGAATGGTCAAGCGGAGACGTGACCTTCACGATCTTCCCGTCTTGCGCGTGCACCGTCAGATCGCAGCCGACTCCACAATACGGACAGATCGTATCCGTCTTCGTCTGCTGCGCCTCGTTCCACGTGCTCGTGCGCCGCATCTCAAACTCCGAGCGGAACATCAGCGCCCCGGTCGGGCACACCCCGATGCAATTCCCGCAATAAACGCACGCCGATTCCGGCAGTGGAATTTCAAATTCCGTGGAGATATGCGCGCCAAACCCGCGTCCGGCCACTCCAATCGCAAATGTGAACTGCGCCTCCACTCCGCACGCCTGCACGCATTTGTAGCAGAGCACGCACTTCCCGTAATCGCGCACATACAATTCGTTATCAATCGTTACCGGCTGCGCATGATTGCGCGCCTCTGTCCCGAACCGCGAGGCGTTCGCGCCGTAGCGATTGCTGTACTCTTCGAACGCAGGCCACGTCGAAAGGTCCACCGACGACGCGAGAAACTCCAACACCATCTTCCTGCTCAGCCGCACGCGCTCGGAATCTGTGCGGATCGCCATTCCGGCTTCTACCTTGCGCGAGCAGGCTGGCACCAGCACTCGCGATCCTTCGAGTTCCACCACGCACAACCGGCACACGTTCACCGGCGTCAGATTCTCCAGAAAGCACAGCGTCGGCGTTTCGATTCCCACCTGCCGCGCCGCTTCCAGGATCGTTGCCCCTTCGCTGGCAAACGCCCTCTGCCCGTCAATGGTGAGTTCCACCATCCGCACGTCCGGCGCAGCCGGAGCTTCCGGCACCGGCCCAGGCTGCACGGGGATCAGCGGAGAAGGCGCCAAGGCAGGATCGTTCATGAAAAAAGATTCCATCGGTCCATCGCCGAAAGCAGCACATTCGGCGCGGTTTGCCCCAGTCCGCAGATTGACGCGTCCCGCATGGCCTGCGCCACTTCTTTGAGCAGCACAATCTCATCGGCCATGGATCCATTCGTCTCTCTCGCGGTCAGCCGCTTCAGAATCTCCTCCTGCCGTATCGTGCCCACGCGGCAGGGCACGCATTGCCCGCACGATTCGTGGCGAAAAAACTTCGCGATTCGCTCCAGGATCGCCTTCAGATCCACCGAGTCATCGAACAGCATCGCCACCCCGGATCCCAAGCTCGCTCCAATCGCCCGCACTCCTTCAAACGTCAGTGGCGTATCCAGCTCCTTCGGCGAAACGAAGCTTCCTGCCGCGCCACCCAGCAGCACCGCCTGCAGCCTTCCGTTTCCTCCCACGCCCCCAGCCAGTTCGATCAATTGCCGCAGAGTGATGCCGAACACAACCTCGTAAGTTCCCGGACGCTTCACATGCCCGGAGAGGCAGAACAGCCGGTAGCCGGTCGATTGCGGCGTGCCGACCCGCGCATACGCCGCGCCGCCGTGCAAAATGATTTCCGGAATATTTACGAGCGTCTCAACATTATTCACCACCGTCGGCTTGCGAAACAGCCCAGATTGCGTAGGGAAGGGAGGCTTGTTCCGCGGCTCGCCGCGAAAACCCTCGATCGAATTAAACAGTGCGGTTTCTTCGCCGCAAATATAGGCCCTGGCACCTCGCCGGATTTCTACGTCAAAGGCGAAGTCGCTGCCAAGAATTTGTTCACCAAGGACGTGTTGTTCCCCTGCCGCCGCCACCGCCTGGGAAAGCACACGGAAGGCCTCCGGGTACTCCCCGCGTAGATAGATGTAGCCCGTCTTCGCCCCCACTGCGAATCCCGCGATCGTCAAGCCTTCCAGGAGCGCGAATGGATCGCCCGTCATCAGCACGCGATCCTTGAACGTCCCAGGCTCCGATTCATCCGCGTTGCAAACCACATAATGAATGGAATCGGGCCTTCTCTGCCGGAGCAGCGCCTCCCACTTTTTCCCGGTCGGGAAGGCCGCGCCGCCCCGCCCCAGCAGTCGCGATTCGATCACCTCCCGCACCACCGCGTCCGGCCCCATCTCCATCGCACGCCGCAACGCATGGTAGCCGCCGGCACTCTGATAGTCCCCGATGCTCGCGGGATCGACACTTCCGACGCGCCGCAACAGCCGCAATTGCGGCTCGCCATGCTGCGGCACATACTCCCCTAACCTTGGTCTTAATTCGTCTGCTGTCTCCGCACCTCCCAAAAAACTCTGCACGCGCGCAATCAGTGTTTGCGCCGTCAATTGCGCGACCACCTCTTCTCGCGGGAGGCTTCCCGCCGCCCGCAGTAGCGCAACCGGTCCTTGATCGCAAAGTCCGAGACACGGGCTCTGTTGCCACACTGCCTTGCCGCTTAAGCACCCAGCCCCTGGCTTCCCCAGCGATATCTCCAAACGTGCGCAAAGCGCATCCGCTCCGCGGAGTTTGCAAGCAATGTCGTCGCAAACCTGCACGCTCACTGGCGGACTCGGCTCTGTCCGGAACAAATCATAAAACGACGCCACCCCGTGAATCTCCGCCGGCGGAATGTCCAGCTGCAAGGCCGCATAGTTCAAGCCGCCCGGACTCAGCCATCCTACGCGCTGCTGCAATGCATGCAACACCGGCAGCAACAGATGCCGCCGATTGGCCGGTGCCAGCGCTGTGTTTTCTCCACTCAATCCGTTGTTCGATGTCGCCGCCAGGCGCGACTGTCGGCGCCCAACCACGCGGTCCACCGCCGAGCTTTCCTCCGGCGTCGCCCGTTCGCGGGTAAAATGAAGTTCCACTCAATTCTCCCGAAGCTTCTCAATTGCAATCGCCGTCGCCTTGAATTCCGACGTTCCCGACTTCGGATCCGGCGCCTCGATCGTCAGGTCGTTCGTGCGCACCTGCTCGGGGAAATGCAACGTCATGAATGCCAGCCCCGGCCTCAGCCGTTCGTCCAGATGCACCGGCGCCTCCACCGCGCCGCGCCGCGAACGAATCCGCACCCGTTCTCCCTCCTGCAGCGCATAACGCGAGCCGTCCTCCGGCGAAAGGTCCAGCGTTTCCGGACGCCGTAGCGGCGAACTATATCTCCCGCTTTGCATGCCGGTGTTGTAGGAATCGAGCCGCCGCCCTGTGGTCAACCGGATCGGAAATTCCGGCGTTAGCCGGTCCACCGGCGGCTCGAACTCCACGCACGAAAACGGCGCGCGCGGCCCGATCAACGGCTCTTGCCAAAGCCGGCTGTGCAGATACTGTTCTCCGGGGTGTGTTTCGTCATAGCACGGCCACTGAATCCCACCCAGTTCCTCAAGCCGCTTGTAGCTCATTCCCGCATGCATCGGACTCAAGCAGCGCAATTCATTCCAGATGGCTTCCGCCTTCGGCTCGCCCCAGTTATGTCCCATGCGCCGCGCCAGTGCAAACAGGATCGCCGTATCGTCCATCACGCCCGCGGGTGGCGGCACCGCCGCCCGTACCCGTTGCACGCGTCTCTCGCTATTCGTTACCGTGCCTTCGCTCTCGCACCATCCCGCCGCCCCCGGCAGGATCACGTCCGCCAGCTTTGCCGTGTCCGTATAGAAAAGGTCCTGTACCACCAAAAATCCCAGACTGCCAAGAAGTCTGCTCGCGCGGATCGCGTCCGCCTCCGACGCCACCGGGTTCTCGCCCAGCACGTACAGGCACGTCAGCTTCCCATGTTCCATCGCCTCGAACATTCCGGTTACGTGATATCCGCGTTTCGGATCGACTCTCACTCCCCAGGCGGCTTCAAATTTCGATCGGATTGCATCGTTTTCTAAGTGTTGGAATCCCGGGAAGCGGTCCGGAATGGCCCCCATGTCGCCGCCGCCCTGGACGTTATTCTGCCCGCGCAGCGGATTGATGCCACTTCCGTAACGCCCCACGTGCCCCGTTAACAGAGCCAGATTGATCAGCGCAACCACGTTGTCCACAGCGTTGTGATGCTCGGTGATTCCCAGCGTCCAGCAAAGCTGCGCGCGATCCGCCTTCGCAAACGCCTGCGCGGTTTCGCGGATCAACATCGCCTGCACGCCGGTCTCCCGCTCGGCTCGTTGCAGCGTGTACTTCTCAACGGCTTCCCGGTATGCCTCGAATCCACTCGTCGCGTGCCGGACAAATTTCTCGTTCACCAATCCCGCATGAATAATCTCGCGGGCCATGGCATTAGCCAGGCTGATGTCGGAGCCGACATCCAGTCCTAGCCATGCGTGCGCAAACTGCGCCGAACCGGTGCGCCGCGGATCGATCACCGCCATCCGCGCTCCACGCTTGATCGCTTTCAGCAGGTGATGAAACAATATCGGATGCGTTTCGCGCGCATTCGATCCCCAAAGCAAAATGAAGTCCGTATTCGCCATCTCTTCATACGAACTCGTTGCCCCGCCCGCTCCAAAAACCGCCGCCAGACCGGCGACGCTCGGCGCGTGTCAAGTCCGGTTGCAGCTGTCAATGTTGTTGCACCCGATCACCTCGCGCACGAACTTCTGTGCGATGTAGTTCAGCTCGTTCGTAGTCTTCGAACAGCTGAACATGCCGAACGCGCCGGGGCCGTGCTTCTCGATCTGCCGGCGAATCCCGTTCGCAACCAGATCCAGAGCTTCGTCCCAGCTTGCGGAACGATGTCCCTGCCGTTCGCGTATCAGTGGAGTGGTAAGTCTGCCTGCGGTATACGGTGACATCTGTAGCTCCCTCCTCTTCTACGGCAGAGAGCCTTGGCTCGCGGAATCCAGCCAAAGTTGGTCTGTTGCGCCGCTCCCTACCCAAGAAGCGCACGCGACACTTTGATGTTAGCGGGAAATGCGGCCTTCCGACAACCCAAACCGGCACAATTCAAGCAACTTGATCGGGCTGTTGAAGTCGAGTGCCATCACCGGAGCGCGTTGTCTACGATCCGCTGCGCTTCCTCGACGATCGCCTGCAGATGCGCCTCGCTCTGGAAGCTCTCCGCATATATCTTGTAAATATTTTCCGTGCCGGACGGCCGTGCCGCAAACCACCCGCTTTTTGTAACCACTTTCAGCCCGCCAATCGCCGCTCCGTTTCCTGGGGCCTTGGTCAGTTTGTTCACAATCGGCTCGCCCGCCAAGTCCGATTCCTTCACATTCTCTGGAGATAGCTTCTGCAGCTTCGCCTTTTGCGCCGGCGTTGCCGCGGCGTCAATCCGTGTGTAGTACGGCATCCCAAATTCCGCCGCCATCTCCTGAAAATGTTCCCCAGGATCCTTCCCGGTCACTGCTGTAATCTCGGCTGCCAGCAAATCCATGATCGGTCCGTCTTTGTCTGTGGTCCACACGGTTCCATCGAGCCGCAGAAAGCTGGCCCCCGCGCTCTCCTCGCCACCAAAGCACCATGACCCGTCGAACAATCCCGGCACAAACCACTTGAAACCGACCGGAACCTCCGAGAATCTGCGGCCGAGCCTTTCCACCACGCGGTCGATCAGGCCGCTGCTCACCAGGGTCTTCCCGACAATCAGGGTCTTCCCCCATTGCGGTCGGTGCGTCAGCAAATACCGGATCGCCACCGCCAGAAAGTGGTTCGGGTTCATCAATCCGCCGCCAGGAGTAACGATGCCATGCCGGTCCGAGTCCGGATCGTTAGCGAACGCCACGTGAAATTTGTCCTTCAGTTTCACCAACCCCGCCATTGCGTAAGGGCTCGAACAATCCATTCGGATCTCGCCGTCGTGGTCCACCATCATGAAGGAGAAGGTCGGATCGATCACCGGATTCACCACGGAGACGTTCAGCCCATAGCGCGAATTGATCGGTTCCCAATAAGGCTTCGCGGCGCCTCCCAGCGGATCAACTCCCAACTTCAAGGAAGCGTCGCGGATCGCCCCCATATTGACCACGTTCCCCAAATCTTCCACGTACGGTCGTACAAAATCCCGCTCGTGGGTCGTCGATGTTTTCATCGCCGTGGCCAGCGGCGTGCGCTTCACCTCGGCATTCCCGCTTCGCAGCAGATCGTTCGCCCGCCTCTGGATCCATCCCGTGGCATCCGTGTCCGCGGGCCCCCCATTCGGCGGGTTGTACTTGAATCCGCCATCCCTCGGCGGATTGTGCGAAGGGGTGACAACGATGCCGTCTGCAAGATGTTCTTTCCGTCCTCGGTTGTGCGTCAGAATCTGGTGAGAAATCACCGGCGTGGGTGTAACGCCATCTTCGCTTTGGATGACGGTCTCCACCTGGTTTGCGGCCAGAACCTCCAGTGCCGTGCGCTGCGCCGGCCCCGAAATCGCATGCGTATCTTTGCCCATGTACAAAGGGCCGTCGGTCCCTTGCGCATGCCGGTATTCGCAAATCGCCTGCGTAATCGCCAGGATGTGCGCCTCGGTGAATGTGCCTGAGAAAGGAGAGCCGCGATGGCCGCTCGTGCCGAAACTCACCAGTTGCGTCGGATCGCTCGCGTCGGGCCGCTTTTCGAAGTAATCCCGCTCCAGTTTCCCGACGTCAATGAGCAGTTCTTTGGGCGCGGGTTTCCCCGCGAGGGGAGAGATCCCCTTCACTTGCGTCGCAGTCTCGGACATATTCACACTCCGCTAGAGCACCGGACAAGGCGCCGATTTCCAGATATCGGCATTATATTCGCGGATGGTGCGGTCGCTGGAAAAACATCCCGAGTTGGCAATATTCAGAATCACTTTGCGCGTCCAGGCGTGCGGACTCTTCCAAAGTTCCGTCAGCCGCGCATCGGCCTCCAGATACGATTTCAGGTCCGCCAGATGCATGTAGAAATCACCGTGCTTCAGCAAGGTGTCGCGCAAAGGAGCAAAGATTCCCGGTTCGAACCGGCTGAAATAGTCGGAGAAAATCATGTCCAGCGCGGCGCGCGTCTCGGGCTCATGGTCGTAATGCCAGTGCGGGTTGTACCAGCCTCGGCTATCCTCTACCTGCTGCGCCGTCAGGCCAAACAGGAAAAAGTTCTCTTCGCCGGCGGCTTCGGCCATTTCGATCGTGGCTCCGTCGCGCGTGCCGATGGTCAGCGCGCCGTTCATCATGAACTTCATGTTACTCGTGCCGCTGGCCTCAAATCCTGCGGTCGAAATTTGGTTGGAGACGTCGCTCGCCGGAATCAGGTGTTCAGCCAGCGTCACGCGGTAATCCGGAAGGAACAGCGCCCGCAGCCGGCCCTTCACCGTGGGATCACCGTCGATCGTTCCCGCCACGTTGTTGATGAACTTGATGATCAGCTTTGCCAGTTGATACGCAGGCGCCGCCTTGCCCGCGAAAAAGAACGTGCGCGGTGGCATGTCCTGATCTGGGTTTTCCCGCAGGCGATTGTAAAGGACGATAATCCGCAGTACGTTCAGCAGTTGCCGTTTGTACTCATGGATGCGCTTCACCTGCGAGTCGAACATCGTTTCGGGGTCGACCGCAAAGCCGCAGGTAGCATTCAGCCACCCCGCAAACTGCCGCTTGCATTCTGTTTGCGCCTTCAAGATGGCCTCGCGGAATCCGGCATCGTCCGCCAGCGGCTTCAATCGGGAGAGTTCCTCGAGATCGGTGATCCATTTGTCGCCGATGGCCTCCGTGATGGCCTGCGCCAGCGGCGGATTGCACAGGTGCAGCCACCGCCTGGGCGTCACGCCATTCGTCTTGTTGTTGAAGCGCTCCGGAAAAATCGTCGCGAGATCCTTCACGGTTGTCGCTTTCAGCAGCATCGAGTGGATCGCCGCCACGCCATTTGTGCTGTGCGATCCCACAATCGCAAGGTTGGCCATCCGCACTTTGCGTTCTGGGTCTTCCTCGATCAAGCTCACCCGGGACACCAGCGCCTCGTCGCCAGGAAACCGGTTTCTCACGTATTCGAGAAATCTCCGGTTGATTTCGTAGATGATCTCCATCAGTCGCGGCGCCACCAGTTCGAACCAGTGCACCGGCCATTTTTCCAGCGCCTCCGGCAACAGCGTATGATTCGTGTAAGCCAGAGTGCGCTGCGTGATGTCCCATGCTTCATTCCAGCCCAGGTGCGCCTCGTCGAGCAGGATTCGCATCAACTCCGCCACCGCCATCGAAGGATGCGTGTCGTTCAATTGAATCGCCACCTTGTCGGGCAACGCGCTCCACTCGCTATTCACATGATGAAACCGCCGGACCAGGTCGGCCAGCGAACACGCCACCAGGAAATATTCCTGTACGAATCGCAGTGCCTTGCCCATGCTTGTCGAATCGTCGGGATACAGCACGCGCGTAATCGATTCGGCTGCGAGTGTTTCGGCTAGCGCGCCAACAAAATCCCCGCTGCTGAACTCCTGAAAGTCAAAATAGTCCGGTGCGGCCGCGGCCCACAGACGCAGCGTATTAACGGTTTTTCCGCCGAAGGCCACCACCGGCCGGTCGTACGGTATGCCATACAGGCACGAATCGCGCTGTGCGATCGCCTTCAAGCGCCCATCCTGCAATACGAAGGAACAGTTCAGATTGACGGTGACCCGTGCGTACGGTCGCGCGATCTCCCAGGGATCTGGATGGCGCAGCCAGTTGTCCGGCACCTCGTGCTGCCAGCCGTCCTGAATCGTCTGCCGGAACATCCCGTATTCGTAGCGCAGCCCGTATCCCATCGCCGGCAACTGCATCGTGGCCATCGAATCCAGAAAGCACGCCGCCAGTCGGCCCAGTCCACCGTTGCCCAGCCCCGCGTCTGGCTCTTTTTCCAGAATCGCCGGCCAGCCCACGTCCTTCTGGCTGATGACCTCGCGCATTTGTGGATCGAGAAGGAAATTCGTTACATTGTTCGCCAGCGACCTCCCGATCAGGAATTCCATCGACAGGTAGTAAATCCGCTTCGGATTTGCGAGATGATACGTGCGATTGGTCAGCACCCAGCGTTGCGAAAGTATTTCGCGCACGGACCGCGCGAATGCTTGGTAGTGTTCCCTGACGTTGGTGACCGCTGGGTCCACGCCATTGTCAAACAGCAAGTGCCGCTCATAAAAACTGTGAAGCGTATTGACGATGTGGGCGGGATCGATTCCGTGCGTGGTGGCCGCTCGCGAGAGGATTTCCGTGTCGGAGGGTTTTGATACAACTGCCGCGGTATTCGTGCTCATGACAATTCCTCGATTCCAATGCAAATTTCGGCTACATACGTCGCAAACTCTCCAATCTTCGGGGAAACACTTCCGTCCTGCCAGAGGGGCGGCCCGGTGGCTCTACACCCCCTATTCTTCCACAGTCCGATTACGCAAAGGTTACAGAAAGTGTCGGTCGGGCAATATTTCCGTCACTTGCCGATGGCATGAATTCTTCCTCATCAGTACGAACCAGCCGGCTTTCCCCTGCCCATCGTTGTTCGAACTCTCCTCAGTAGACCCGTCGATTCGTTGTAAGATGAGGGGAAGCCAAGGGCTCGTAGCTCAGCGGTTAGAGCAGCGGACTCATAATCCGTTGGTCCCAGGTTCAAATCCTGGCGGGCCCACTATTCACTTGCCCCATTGGCGCATTTCGTGACCAATCCAAGGATTGCCTGGAGATTATGGGCGCACGATTGACTGGAAAAACGGCGTTAGTGACGGCGGCTGGCCAAGGCATCGGCAGAGCCATCGCTGAGGCTTTCGCCAGGGAAGGGGCCGTTGTCTGGGCGACCGACGTTAGCGAAAAAGCCTTGGGCCAACTGCAGGCTCAGATTGCTGGCCTCCACAGCGCGAGGCTCGATGTTCGCGACCCCAAGTCCGTCGAAGAAATGGCCGCAAAATTGGACGCCATCGACGTCCTCTGCAACTGCGCAGGTTTCGTCCATCACGGCACAATCTTGGACTGCACTGACGCCGACTGGGACTTTTCCTTCGACCTCAACGTCAAATCCGTATACCGCATGTGTCGCGAGTTCCTCCCGAGTATGTTGCGTCGCGAGAAGGGAACCATTATTAACATTTCCTCGGTCGCCTCTAGCATCAAAGCCGCGCCGAATCGCTTCGTTTACGCCGGCACAAAGGCCGCCATGATCGGACTTACCAAGTCCGTGGCAACGGACTTCATCAAACGCGGGATTCGCTGCAATGCGATTTGCCCCGGCACCGTGGAATCTCCTTCCCTCGAGCAGCGCATCGCCAGCCGGCCCGACCCGCAAGCGGCTCGCGCGGAGATGATTCTTCGCCAGCCCATGGGACGCTTCGGGCGCCCGGAAGAAATCGCCAACCTCGCCATCTATCTGGCATCGGACGAATCCGCTTTCGTGACGGGACAAACCTTTATCATCGATGGTGGATGGGCGCTGTGACCCGCAACTTCGAACGGACAACCCTATGAAGCTCCTGCGATATGGACCTCGCAATTCCGAAAAGCCGGGCCTTCTCGATCCAAATGGAAAAATTCGCGATTTGTCTGCCGTCATCCCGGATCTCTCCGGGGACTTCTTGCTCCCCGAATCTCTGGATAAGCTCGCCAGGCTAAATGCTCTTGCTCTGCCCGTTGTCGAGGGCCGTCCTCGCCTCGGCCCCTGCGTTGCCGATGTCGGCAAGTTTATCTGCATCGGCTTGAACTATTCCGATCACGCCGCCGAATCCGGCATGGAAGTTCCTCGCGAGCCCGTGGTTTTCATGAAGGCAACCTCGGCCATCTGCGGTCCCAACGACGATGTCGTGATTCCCCGCGGCTCGCAGAAAACGGATTGGGAAGTCGAACTGGGCGTGGTGATCGGCAAACCCGCTCGATACGTCGAAGTCGCCGATGCGCTCCAGCATGTGGCCGGATACTGTGTCGTCAATGATCTCTCTGAACGCGCCTTTCAATTGGAAGGTACGGGCCAATGGGTGAAAGGTAAAAGCGCGGACACCTTTGGCCCCATAGGGCCTTGGCTCGTGACTCGTGAGGAGGTGCCTGATCCCCAGGACCTGCATCTCTGGCTCGAGGTCGACGGCCGGCGATTCCAGGATGGCACCACCCGCAAAATGGTCTTCACCGTGCCCGTTCTCGTCAGTTATTTGAGCCGTTTCATGTCCTTGCATCCTGGGGACATTATTTCTACTGGCACTCCGCCCGGAGTCGGTCTTGGGCAGAAGCCACCCGTGTACCTGCGATCCGGAAACCAGATACGGCTCGGGGTGACCAGCCTCGGCGAACAACAGCAGCGAGTGGTTTCCGAACCTTCCTGAATTTCCTTGGCTTTCGTTGTCACCGAAGATTGTTGTTTCACGATTCTCCGTGGAGTATGATGCCCGGGCATTACCGCCCTTCTTGAAATCAGCTCCGCCGGTTCCGTGCAAGACGGGATTCCGTTATCCGGTTGGACGAGTTCAGCGTTTCCGTTCGCTTCTTGCCGCCGTTTAAGAAGCGAAGGGCATTGCCTTGATTTAAGAGACGTCGCTCGGGCTGCCCGAATCGTTCGGATTCGGTTGTTTCGTGCTGGCAGCCGCACTTCGCCAACAGAAACTTGCATCCTCTCTTGCTTTGACAACATCCAAAGTCCGTCGCATCGCAAATTCCTTGGGAGATAGCCTAAGCCGAAAAATGGAAGCTTCTCAACGCATCGTAAATCGTCGGCATCTCGCGGGCCGCTCGATTGGCGTTCTCCCCGCATTCCTTGGCACCCTCTTGTTTGCTCTCCCTTGCCTCGCGCAGGCGCCCCTACATCCGGTGCCCAACATCTTCAAGCCTCTTTCCACCCCCGCCGACGAAATTGACCACCTTTCCAAGTTCGTCTTGATGATCACCGGCATCATTTTCGTTGTCGTTTTTACCTTGCTGGTCTACGCGATTGTGAAATTTCGCGCCCGCGCGACCGACCCAGCCCAGGAACCTCCTCAGGTTTACGGCAGTTCGCAGATCGAGCTTGCTTGGACCGTGATTCCCGCACTCATCGTGGTCATTCTCTTCCTCGCCAGCGCCCGGGTCATTCACGCCATCCAGGACGCCAAAAGGCCGCCCGATGCCGTGGATGTCACCGCTATCGGCCATCAGTTCTGGTGGGAATTCCGATATCCAAACCTTGGTGTCGTCACTGCCAACGAACTCCATATCCCCCTCAGTGATCCTGCTCACCCCACGCCCACTTTTCTCAAGCTTCTTTCAGCGGATACGGATCACAGCTTCTGGGTTCCCCAACTGAACGGCAAGACCGAATTAATTCCGAACCGTGTCAATGAAATGTGGCTGGACCCGCACCAGGCCGGACTGTTCCTCGGCCAGTGCGCCGAATATTGCGGCACCCAGCACGCGAAAATGCTCTTACGCGTCTACGTGGACACGCCGGAAGCTTTTTCTCGATGGATCCTTTCGCAGCAGCATCCGGCGATTCAGGACGAAAGCGTCGTCGCTGGCCGCCGCGTCTTTGAGACCACGGCTTGCATGAATTGCCACGCCATTGTGGGGACTCCCGCGAACGGCCGTTTCGGCCCGGACCTCACGCACCTGATGGGCCGTGCCACCCTCGCCTCCGGCGCCGCTTTGAATACTCGCGAAAATCTTCGTTTGTGGATTCAGGATCCGGACGCCATCAAACCCGGCTCGTTGATGCCAGCGATGAAGCTTAGTGATGCGGATCTCGACGCGCTCGTGAATTATCTCGAGACACTGCACTGACGGGATTTCTTGGAGGCTTGATTATGGCATCCGATGCAATTGCCATTCGCGCTCCCGGGGTCGCCTCCCGCCCCTGGGTGGAGACGCTCCACGATTGGATCACCACCACGGATCACAAGCAGATCGGAATTCTGTATATCGTTTATGCCCTGTTTTTCCTGGTCCTCGGTGGCATTGAGGCCATCATCATCCGCATTCAACTGATCATTCCTCACAACGATTTTGTGTCTCCCCAGGTCTTCAACCGCATGTTCACCATGCATGGCACCACCATGATCTTCTTCGTTGCCATGCCCGTTCTCTTCGGATTTGCCAACTATCTGGTTCCGCTGATGATCGGCGCCCGCGACATGGCCTTTCCCCGCCTCAACGCCTTCAGCTTCTGGCTTGCCGCATTCTCCGGAGTTCTCCTCTACTTCAGTTTCCTCGGGGGCAGCGGCCTCTACGGGGCCGGCAACGCTCCCGACGTGGGCTGGTGGGCCTATTCTCCTCTGACGGCGCGCGCATTCTCTCCCGGCCATAGCTCCGACTACTGGACGATCGCGGTTCTCGCCGCGGGCTTTGGTTCTGTTGGCACGGCAGTCAATCTGATCGCCACGATTATTTCGATGCGGTGTCCTGGAATGAAGCTCAGCCGCATGCCGCTTCTCGCGTGGCTCAATCTGGTCATGTCCGGCATGGTCCTGATTACCATTACCCCGCTCTCCGCGGCGCAGATCATGTTGCTTATCGATCGCTATCTCGGGGGCCATTTCTTCGACACCCAGGCGGGCGGCTCGGCCGCCATCTGGATGCACTTCTTCTGGATCTTCGGCCATCCCGAAGTCTATATCCTTATCATTCCTTGCTTCGCGTTCATGTCCGAAATCGTGCCGGTCTTTTCCCGCAAACCGATTTTCGGCTACCCCATCATGGTCGGCGCCACGATTTGCATCGGTTTCGTCAGCATGAGCGTCTGGGCCCACCACATTTTCACGATTGGCATGAGTTCTCCCGCCAACGCCTTCTTTACCATCACTTCGATGATCGTCGGCATTCCCACGGGAATTAAAATCTTTAACTGGCTGGGCACCATGTGGGGCGGCAGGATTCTCTTCAAAACACCCATGCTCTTTTGCATCGGCTTTCTCTTTCAGTTTCTAATCGCCGGCCTTACCGGCATCATGCTGGCTTCCGCCCCTTTCGATTGGCAACTCAACAACTCCTACTTCGTCGTCGCCCACTTCCACTACGTCATCGTTGGAGGTATCCTCTTCGCCTTGTTTGGCGCTTTCTACTACTGGTTCCCAAAAATCACCGGCAAGATGCTCAACGAAACTCTCGGCAAATGGCATTTCTGGCTGTTCGTGATTGGTTTCCATCTCACCTTTGATCTCATGCACATTCCTGGACTTCTCGGCATGCCCCGGCGCATCTACACCTATGAGCCAGGCCGCGGTTGGGAAGTCTGGAATTTGCTGGTTTCTATTGGCTCTCTGATTCAGGCAATCGCCGTAATTCTCTTCGTCTGGAACATGATCTACTCTTACTTCAAGGGTCCGGACGCCGGCAACGATCCCTGGGACGCCTGGACTCTCGAATGGTCCGTCAGTTCGCCACCTCCCGCCTACAATTTTGCCGTTATCCCCACCGTCGAGAGCCGCCGCCCGCTCTGGGACTTGAAGCATCCCGAAGATCCGGACAGCCATTATGAATAGGAGAAGCTACCAGTGAGCGATCTCGCAACTGCTGTTCCGCAAGCGCCACAAAGCTGGACGCTTCCCTACCGCGGCAAGGGCGCCATGGCCTGCCTCATCATCGCGGAATCCTCTATCTTCACCATTTTCGTGGTCGCCTACCTCTATTACATCGGCAAGAGCCTCTCTGGTCCCACGCCGCGCGAAGTTCTTGAGCCGCCCATCTTCTTCACGATCTGCCTGTTGTCGAGCAGCCTCACAATTCACTTTGCCGAAAGATTTATCGAGCACGGCAAACGCGGCGCATTCCTCCTTGCCTGGTTCCTCACCATTATCCTTGGTGGACTCTTCCTTTTCGGCACCGGCCTCGAGTGGCACCATCTCATCTACGACAAGGGTCTCACCATCTCCACTAACCTTTTTGGCACCACCTACTATTCTCTCGTCGGCCTCCACGCGTTCCATGTCACCGTCGGCCTCATCATGCTCCTTCTCGTTCTGATCTTCGGTTTGGCAGGGCGCGTTGGATCCGAGCACGCGCCCCGCATCCAGGTCCTCTCCATGTACTGGCACTTCGTCGACGCCGTTTGGGTCGTCGTCTTTACCGTCGTTTATATCGTGGGGCGCTAGGGGATCATCATGACTTCGCTTTCGTCCACCAAGCCACTCGAAAAAGGTTCCCAAGCTCCCGCGCCGCTACATCTCCCGGCACCAACCGCGTGGCCGTTTGTCCTCGCCCTTGGATTTGTGCTCCTGTTTACGGGCCTTCTGACCAGCATTTCGGTCAGCGTCCTCGGCGCAATTCTCTCCGTTGCAGGTTGCATCGGCTGGTTTCGCGAAGTCTTTCCACACGAACAGGAAGTCGCAGTCCCCGTGGTCCGAGAAGACATTTCCATCACAACGGAGCGTCCCCGCGTTCAGCGCTTTCCCGTCGCGCCCGAAGCCGTTCGCGCTTGGCTGCCGTTGGAAACCTATCCCGTCTCCGCCGGTGTGAAGGGTGGCTGGGCTGGCAGCGTGGCCATGGCGGTCCTCGCCTGCACGTACGGACTCATTAAGGCCGGCAGCATCTGGTACCCGATTAACCTGCTCGGCGCCATTGTCTTCGAGGATAAGTTCCGGCTCGATCCCTCACAGCTCAGCGGATTCCACTGGGACGCGTTCATCGTCGCCCTGATTTTTCATGCCACTGGCTCCACTCTGGTCGGCCTGCTCTACGGCGCTATGCTTCCCATGTTTCCCCGGCGCCCCATCTTGCTTGGCGGGCTGATCGCCCCGCTTCTTTGGTCCGGTTTGCTCTCCTCGATCCTTGGCTTGCTCAACCCGCTGCTGCAAAGCTTGATCAATTGGTATTGGTTCACAGCCTCGCAGATCGCTTTCGGCGTCGTCGCCGGACTGGTCGTCATGCGTCACAATCGTGTCCCGACGCGTGAGAACATGCCGCTTGCTATGCGCGCGGGTGTCGAAGTCCCGGGAATCATGCCCAAAAAGGAAGGCGGGCAGCGCTAACCTTGAGAACCCTCGCACAAGTCTCGTTGCTGCTGTCTCTCGGCATGCTCTTCTTATCCGGTTGCGATTCCGCTCCCGGCCGTCCCGCGCAAGGCGCGGAAACGCTGGCCCCTGACCAGATCCTCCAGTTCGACACCCTCTACTCGGAAAATTGCGCGGGTTGCCACGGCAAGGAAGGCCACGGCGGCGCCGCGATTGCCCTTGGCGACCCCGTCTACCTCGCCGTCGTCAATGAAGACATTATGCGCAAGGTCGTCACCAACGGCATCAAAGGCACTTCCATGGCCGCATTTGGCCAGAGTGCCGGAGGCATGCTTACCGATAAGCAGATCGATGTGATCGTCACGCAGATTCGCTCGCGTTGGGCTAAGCCTGGAATTCTCGGAGGTACCAACCCGCCTTCCTATCTCGCAAGCACTCAGGGCGACGCTGCTCGCGGCGCAATCGCCTACAAAACCTTCTGCGAATCCTGCCATGGACCGGATGGCCGCGGCACTCCGAAGGGAAGTTCCATCACCGATGGATCGTTCCTCGCGCTACTCACGGATCAGGAGCTCCGCACGATGGTGATCGTTGGCAGGCCTGACCGTGGCGCTCCCGATTGGCGCAACGACGTTCCTGGCAAGCCCATGACCGACCAGGAAATCACGGATGTCATTGCTTGGCTCGCTTCCAAACGGGTCTCCACACCGGGCCAGCCCTATCCCACTGCCAGCAGCGTACAGCCCTAGGAGCAGTCTCATGCCGGATGAAAACACAATCTCTCGCCGCGGCCTTTTCATGAAACTCGGCATTCTGTTCAACGGCGTCGTGGCCGTCGGACTCGCGGTTCCCGTCGTTCGCTATGTGCTCTCTTCCCTCACGCGCAGCCGCGCCAATGCTTATCTGTCTTGGGTTCCTCTCGGCCACATCAACGAATTTCCCGAGGGAGAAACACGCCTGGCCACCTTTAAGAATCAGGTGGTTATGCCGTCCGACGGCGAAACCGTGAACACCGCCTGCTGGGTCCGCCGTATCGAAGGAGAGCAGTTCCAGGTCTTCGCCATCAACTGCGCGCATCTTGGTTGCCCGGTTCGCTGGTTTCCCCAATCCGGACTCTTCCTTTGCCCGTGCCATGGCGGCGCCTACTATCGCGACGGCTCCCGCGCCTCGGGTCCTCCCGAGCGCGGCCTCTTCGAGTATCCCCATAAGGTCGAGAACGGCCTGATCGCCATCCAAGCTGGAGAACTTCCCACTCCTGGTGCGCCCACGGCCGCACTTTCGAAGGAGCGGCCTCCATGCGCCTGATCTCGCAAGTCGGCGATTGGCTCGATCGCCGCCTTCAGCTTGCGGCCACCGTTCGCGAGACCGCCGGACATCGCGTCCCGCGTAATACGGCCAGTTGGTTTTACGTCTTCGGCAGCGCTGCGCTGACTGTATTCATTCTCCAGATCATCACCGGCATTTTGCTCGCAGTCGTCTACGTCCCTTCCGCCGCCGAGGCTTGGAATTCGCTGCAACTCCTGAATCACCAGATCACGCTCGGCTGGTACATTCGTGCCCTCCATGGTTGGGGCTCCGAGTTTATGATCGCCATCGTTCTCATCCACATGGTCCAGGTGTTTCTCTTCGGTGCGTACAAGTATCCGCGCGAACTCACCTGGATCGTCGGCGTCTTTCTCCTTCTGATGACGCTGGGCATGGCTTTCAGTGGTCAGGTGCTGCGCTTCGACCAGGACGCTTATTGGGGCCTCGGCATTGGCGCAAGTATTTCCAGCCGCGTTCCGATTCTGGGCCCCGCCACGGTCAAGCTCCTGTTAGGCGGGCCCATCATCGCCGGTGCCACGCTCTCCCGCTTTTTCGCCTTGCATGTTTTTGTAATCCCCGGCCTGCTCATCGCTTTCGTTGGTTTGCATCTTTTGATGGTGCTGAAGCTTGGCATCAACGACTGGCCCATGCCCGGCCGCGTCGTCAATCGCTCTACCTATACCGAAGAATACGAAGAGCTCGTGAAAAAAGACGGCGCGCCATTCGTGCCCTACGCCATCTGGAAGGATCTGTTTTTCACCGCTTTCGTTCTTCTCGCCGTCGCCGCTTGCGCCTTCTATTTCGGCCCGTTCGGTCCCAGCGGCCGGCCCGACCCCACGATCATCCAGACCGCTCCGCGTCCTGACTACTTCTTCCTATGGCTCTACGCGCTGCTTTCCTTGCTGCCCCCCTCGCTCGAAACTCCGGCCCTGCTCATCGGGCCGGTGGTCGTGATCGCTGGGCTCATCCTGCTTCCTTTTCTCTTTGGTGAAGGCGAAAAAAGCTGGCGCCGCCGTCCCGTCGCGGTGCTCAGCATAATGTTGATCGCGGTCACTCTTGGCACGTTTACGCATTTGGCTGGCTACGCGCCCTGGAGCCCGCAAATGAATGCCTGGAGTGGCGATCCTGTCCCCCAGCAGTTCCTCAAAAACACTACCGCGCTCGAGCGCCAGGGTGCGCTTGTTTTCCAGCTCAAGCAGTGCCGTAATTGTCATGCGCTTGGCAACGAAGGCGGCCAGCGTGGCCCTGCGCTCGACCAAGTCGCAGTGCGCCTCACGCAAGATCAACTGATCCGCCAGGTGATTCAGGGAGGCGGCAACATGCCCGCCTACGGAAAGAATCTGAGTCCTGCGGAAACCACCGCGCTCGTCTCTTTCCTGATGACGCTCCATCCCCCAGGCCACATGCCTGCCCGGGATGCCGCTTTACAGCACATTTCCACGGCGCCGGCCGCCGTTCCCCAGCAATAGACTCGCGATGCCCGCGACAGGCCATCCTCCGTTGGCCCATTGGCCATTCCCCATTTTTCTAACACTGCTTCTTGTGGGCGCAGCGATTCTCTACGCGCTAGGCCTGTTCCGTCTTCGATCGGCCGCGACGAATACAAACTCTGTATGGCGACACTTCTATTTCACTTCCGGACTTCTCCTCATTTGGACGGCCTTGGGGTCTCCATTGGCGGCCATGGACCATCAACTCCTCACCATTCACATGGTGAAGCACCTCCTGCTAATGACGGTCGCTCCTGCCCTCATCCTTCTCGCCGATCCGGTCCAAGCACTTGCCTACGGGCTCCCCCAGCAATTCTTGGGACAGGTCCTCCTTCCGATGCTCCGCTGGAGGCCGATCCGCCATCTTGGCAGATTTCTCGCAAACCCAATCGCCTGCTGGCTGGCAGCGACCGGTGTACTCATTGGCTGGCACGTCCCGGCGATCTTTGCTCTCGCCTTGCGCTCCCATACCGTGCACTCGATCGAGCATTTCAGTTTTGTCTTTGCCGGCTTCCTCTTTTGGTGGCCTGTCCTGCAGCCCTGGCCCGCAGTTCCTCTCAAATCTCGCTGGCCAATCCTGATCTACCTTTTTCTCGCCACCCTGCCCTGCGACATCCTCTCCGCCTACCTGACCTTTTGCGACCACGTCGTCTATACCCATTACCTCAACTTGCCTGGGGCAGCTCTCGCCGCTGTCCTCCGTGACCAGGAGTTCGCCGGCGCCCTCATGTGGACCTGCGTCACCATCATCTATCTAGTCCCTGCGGGCATACTCACCGTGCGCCTCCTTGAACCGGTAAGCCATCGCACTTAATCTCTCTCTCTGCAGATGACCACGCTCTAATCACGAAAGTACTGATAGTCCTGATACTCTAGCTCGCCTCCATATCTCTTGCCTCTTCATCCAGTTTCTAATCTCTCATTGACAGGCACTTGATCCCGGAGCAAAATTCGCCGTCCTCGTGTTATGAGTCGATTCTGTGAGTTTCGGATGCCGCAACTTTAGTTTGCGCAATTCTGCCAGCGGTGCTGGTCATTTGAGAAAAACTTTGCACACATCGCATCGGAGCGACTTTCTTGGTGGCCTAAGGGCAACGGTTACTTAGAGATGAACTGAGGAAAACTCTAGTGATATGGCTCTGAAATTGCACTGTAAAGACTGATGGCCCTGTCCCACTTGGCCAAAACGGGGGTTCTCGTGAAGCTCGCTCGATACTTTGTCATGGTAGGGATTCTGGCGGTCTCGTGCTCGATGGCATTGGCCGATAGCACGAACGATCCCATCTTTAAACTCGGCCCCGGCGGCCAGTCTCAGACTGTTGGCTTGGATGGCAGTTTTAGCTTTAGCTTTACTCAAACACAGAGCTGTTCAACAGACAGCACGTGCACAGCCGTTTTCGATTTCATAAACGACACAGGTAAGTTCCAGACTTCTTTGAATCTGTTCCTTTCCAGTGCGTCAGGCCTCTCTTTTTCGTGCGGTGACAACTCGAACGACCCCTACTTTACCAACTGCAGCTCGGTCTTTGACGAAGCCGCTGGAGGTTATGACATTAGCTTTTTTGGTTTGGACGTTACCCATTGGGGCATCCCTTTCGCCATCCTCACCAATTGTGGTAACGGCTGGGAGTGGGAAGATTACGACGCCGACAATCAGGGCAGCAACTGTCAGGTGCTGCCACATCTTGCTGATTTTTCTCTTACGGCGGACGTTTCTGACATGTCTGTAGACCAAAGCTTTAGTGGTCAGGGCCAACTCGGCGGCCCGGTTCCCGAGCCTTCTTCTCTGATTCTTCTCGCGGTGGGTGGCATGCTTGTTCTGTTGCTCGGCCGGCGCGGCGTGATTGCAGCGTAATCCATAAGATCTCTTTCAGCATCAGCCTGCCTGGTAAACCAGGCAGGTTTTTTTTGCCCTAGTTGGCCACAAGTCCGCGTGGGTCAATAGATCCACTCGCAACGAATCATCTAAGAGAAGGAATTCAGCGTCGTATACTCGCCGTGCATGCCATTCTGCTGGAGGGCTTGGGCTTCCGCCCTTGGGACACCGAACCCCCGAAGAACTACTACTTCTCAGTTCGCTTTACTGGAGATCTGTGACCACTACCGGCAACAGCGTAGGGGAGCACGAAGGACATCCTTGCCCTTGCACCTTACGATTCCTAATTCTTTTTGCTTTGATGCCGTTTCATAAGAGCTTGGTAGTCCGCTCGCAAGTGCAAAGGTGTGAATTCCGGGTCCTCAGCCACATCACCCGCTGGGTAGCCCTTCTGCAACGCCTGGCCAAGATCCTTCACGGCTTGCAAAGGTTGATTCCCCAGCGTATTGACTACCGCCGAAATGTAAATCAGGTTCGCATCGCTAGGATTTATTCCCATCGCGCGCTTTACAAACTCATCGGCTTGCTGGATATCTCCCTTTTTCGCGTAGTACAGCGCTAGTCTCCCTGCCACGTCTGCATCTCGGGGGTTCACTCGCAGTTCTTTGTACCCCAGCGCGATCGCCTTGTCGTACGTCTCCTGCGCTTTAGTAGTATTTCCAACCGTCCGGTATCCATCCGCCAAATTCCCCATCGTGTGTTCGTCTTCCGGGTTTAACTCCACGGCTTTTTCAAACATCGTCAGCGCTTCGTTGTATTTCCTCAGAATGAAATAGCCAGTGCCTAAATTCGTATAAATGTCCGCCGTTGGTTTGATCTGGAGCGACTTCTGGAACGCCGAAATCCCCTCGTCAAACTTGCCCATTGAGAAGTAGCTCGCGCCCAGATCGCTGTATCCAATCGGATTTTCCGGTTCCAGCTGCACAATCTGTTCGTAGGCCTTTACAGCCTTCTCCATCTCACCGAATTTGTAATACGCATTGCCCAGCCCTGAAAAGTTATACCAATAGTAAGGATTGAGCTCGACCGCCTTTTCCAAGGCGCGCAGTGCCTCTTCCTTTTGCCCGTTCGCCAAGTAAGCGTTTCCGAGCCGCCGATACGCCTCATCCGAGTTCGGCGCAAGCTCCAGAGCCTTCTTGTCCTCCGCGATCGCTTGAACAGTCTGTCCTGTCGCTGCGTATGCGCTCCCTAAGGAGAAATGCACTTCGGGGAGATTGTTGTTCAGTTGGGCTGCCTTCTTAGCCGCCTGAACTGCCTGTTCCGACCAATGCTTATCCTTGCTTTGCGCGTACATTGATAGGTTCGCATCCGCCAATCCGGAATAGGCCAGTGCAAAATTCGGGTCCTTCTGCAACGCGCCTTCAAAGAAATTCATAGCCGATTGAATCGTCTTCTGGTCCGGCGTGCCGCCCAACGCATTCCGGCCTTTCAGATACAGGTTATACGCTTCGATGTTTTCCGTTGGATGTGCCGCAATTGCCGCGGATTCGGCGTCCGTCAGCTTCGCTTCCAGCGCGTCCGCCAGTTTGTTAAAAATCTGGTCCTCAATCGTTAATAGATCGCCAGTTACTCCTGCGAAATCTTGGCTCCAAATACGCTTATTGTCGGCAACATTTTCCAGGTGAACCGTAATCTGCAAATGATCCCCGGAACCCTGAACCGTCCCCTGCACGATCAGATTGGCGCCAAGCGACTTCGCAATTTGGGGCAACGGAGTCTTCGGGTCGATTTTTGCAGCTTCAGCGGATGAAGTAAGTCGCACACTCTTCAAATCGAAGAGCTTGGTCGTAAGCGCCTCTCCCAAACCGTCTGCCACGTATCCCAGAGCCGACTGATCACCGATGACTCGAAACGGCAATACCGCGACGAATTTTCCTTGCGACAACGCAGGCAGGCTCGTATTCGGCGAGCCTGCGATCCCTGCCACCGCTCCTGCTCCGCCTCGGAAAATCGCGTGTCGTACCGCCGGCACTGCCATGCTCAACGCTGCCAACGCCGCCACCGCGCCTGGCACCGCCCACTTCCAGGGAATCCTCCGCGGCGGCTTCGGCGCCTGCATCATAATCGACGCCATCACCGGCCGCTTCCCCTGCCAGGCATCCAGATCCGCTACAATCTCCGCGGCATTCGGATAACGCCTCTCTAAATCGCGTTCCAGGCACCGGCTCACGATGTCGCTCAACCCCGCCGGCACCGTTGCATCAATGTCCGCCACCGGCACGGCCCGCTCCTGATTCCTCATCAACAAACTGGCCATGGCCGTTTCGGCCTTGAACGGCATCTTCCCGCTTAGTAACTCATAGAAGATCAGTCCCACCGCAAACAGGTCCGAGCGCTGGTCCAGCGTCTTGCCCATTGCCTGTTCCGGGGACATGTACTCGATCGTCCCCAGCAGCGCTCCGGTCTGCGTCATGCCTTCGGATTGCACCGAGCGCGCCAGGCCAAAGTCCATCACCAAAATGCGCCCAGTCTTATCCCGCATCACATTTTGCGGCTTCAAGTCGCGATGGATGATTCCCGCCGTGTGCGCCGCCTCCAGCGCCATGCAAACCTGGCGAATAATGTCCACGGCTTCGTCCGGTGAGAATTTTCCATGAGACCGCAAGAGTTGCCGAAGGTCTTCGCCTTCGACAAATTCCATGGTGATGAACTTCACGCCATCCGCTTCCGATAAATCATAGATTCGAATGACGTTCTTGTGCGTTACCTGGTGCGCCGTCAGCAACTCTTGCTTGAAACGCGCCAGAATCGAGGGGTTGCTCGCCATCTCCGGTCGGATTAGCTTCAGCGCAACGGTTCGCTCCACTTCCAGGTCCTTGGCCTTATAGACCGCGCCCATTCCGCCTTCGCCGAGCAGCGCCAGTATTTCGTAGCGCCCGCCCAGTTGGTCGCCTTCTTGCAACACTACGTTTTGGTAAGAAGTTACGTACGATCTCGGGCCGCTTGGCGTCCGGATGGAGGTCCCGCCCTCCGCCTGTGGATTGGGCTGGACCACTGTGGCGCCGGGGTCGACGGGCGGCTTTCGAGGAGGTTTCGAAGGAGGCTCGATGAAGGTAGCCCCATCATTATCTAGCGGGACTTCGCTGGACGAGCTTTCGCCCTTTGCGGGTGCGCGAAGCCCTCCCCCGGCATCCTGGCCCCTACCTTGCTTAGGCTTCAAGTCGTCCATTAGGAAATCTGAACCCAAACACACACATACATTCAGCTTCCCCTCAGCCGTATGGGTCCGTCCGCGCCAGTATATAACGGCCCGCGTTTCCCGGGCGGTTAAAGTGTAATGAACACTTTTCTGGGGTGCCTTCCGAGTACCGTTCGCTTATCTGTACAACCTCTGCGCTTCCAAGTACTTCCCACCGTTTTGTCCAATCCGTAAACCTATACCGTTTGGGTACACCTGTCCCACCAACTTGTGACAGCGGCGTCTCACTACAGGACACTTTTCTAGTAGCTGTACCTGTCTTGAACAGCCGTTTCACGGAGGTGTGTCTCATTTATGCGACTCATGGAAACCCGCTTCGTCCGAAATCAGGATGTGGTCGCCCGGCAAATTGAAGGTGAATTCATCATCGTTCCGGTTCGCCGCGGTGTCGGCGACATGAATTCACTCTACACGTTGAATCCCGTCGGCTCGGCTCTGTGGGAATTCATGGCCCAGGAACATTCCCTCCCGGAAATGGTCCAGCGCGTCTGTGATGAGTTCGACGTCACCGCTTCACAGGCGCAAAGCGACATCCAGTCCTTTCTGGACTCGATGTTAGACGAACAACTGGTTCGTCCCGTCGCCTGAGCTTCGGCGCGGCTCGCCTTTCCAAATTTTCGCCAAGCAGCATTTTGCAACACCGCAGGGGGAGCACATTGATCAAAACGGAGACATACGGCGATTTTTCCACTCAGGTGCACGCCAGGCACCAGGGACGTCGTGTGCCCTCGGAAGTCTCGATCGAAGTCACCCATCGCTGCCCTCTTGAGTGTCAGCACTGCTACAACAATCTGTCCATGAGCGATCCCGAAGCTCGTCGCAGTGAACTCTCTCTGGAGGAATACACCCGCCTCTTTGACGAACTCGTCGAAGCTGGCTGTTTGTGGCTCCTCTTCACCGGCGGCGAAATCTTCGCCCGCAAGGATTTTCTGGAAATCTACACCCTCGCAAAAAAGAAGGGTTTCCTCATTACTCTTTTCACGAACGGCACGATGATCACCCCTCGTATCGCCGACCATCTGGCTGAATATCGTCCCTTTGCGATCGAAATCACCCTCTACGGCGCCACCCGGGAAACCTACGAAACCCTCACACGTATTCCAGGTTCCTTCGACCGTTGTATGAACGGCATCCGCCTCCTGCTCGAGCGCGATCTTCCCCTCAAGTTGAAAACCGTCCCCACCACCATCAACTATCACGAAGTCTACGAAATGAAACGGTTCGCGGAAGAAGAATTGGGCGTCGAATTCAAGTTCGATCCTCTCGTCAATCCCCGGACCGACTGCTCGCAGAGTCCACTCAACGTCCGCTTAACGCCCGAGCAAGCGGTCGCTCTCGAATTTCGCGATCCTGCCCGTATGAACGAATACGTCCGCCTCCTGGACCACGAGCGCTCGCTCGCGCACATTCCCCTGCCACCCAAGCGCTACACCTGCGGCGGCGGCCACAACGGGTGTGCCGTCGATCCCCGCGGCCAAATGACCATCTGCGTCCTCTCCCATCAGAACGGATACAACCTGCGCGACGCCGGTTTCCAGCACGGCTGGGATGGTCCCTTGCAGGGCATTCGTGACATCCCTGCTACTCGCGAAACGATTTGTACCCATTGCCAGATTCGCTCCCTCTGCAGTATGTGCCCTGCAAACGGCGAACTCGAAAACGGCGATGCGGAAGCGCCCGTGGATTTCCTTTGCCAGGTCGCGCATCTCCGCGCCTTCAGCCTCGGTCTGATCGTGCCGGAGCATGGCGATTGCGCCTGCTGCCCCGGTGGCGAGCAACACGCTCAGCTCACGCAATCCGCCGAGCGCCTTAAGAACAAAGTCACGGAATTTCAAGCAACCGCCCACATCCCCAGTTCAAGTCCGCTTCTTCCCGTACTTGATTCGCGCGGTGGTTGCGGGGCCGGAGGATGTTCCTCCTGCGCAACGCAGTTGCGGTAACCGAAATGTTTAGGAAAGCAACCGAATGAAAGATACGCAACGCATCGAAAAAAATGGGGAGCCCCAGCGGGCCGCCTATCAGCCGCCCGAAGTTGTGCGAGTCAGCCTCCGTCCGGAAGAAGCCGTGCTCGGCCATTGCAAAACGTTCAGTTCCACCGGGCCGGCCTCCGCTTCCTGCCGGTCGGTGTTTTGCAAGAGTCTAGGCTCCTGACGTGGCTCGCGGCCAAGGAATGAATATGCACGAACGAAACGCTCAGCTCGCCATGGAAGTTCCTTCGCAGGCCACCCGCCTGGCGTTGAATATCGGCGGTTTCTCGCTCGGTCTCTGGTGTGAAAAGGGAATGCCCGCTATCCTCGATCGCGAGCATCTTCCGTTTGTCGCCTCCTCCGGCGCCAACGATTCCTGCGATCTGGAATTCGACGTCTCGTGGGCCCACGCTCTCTCGGTGCCCGATTCCTCCCCGGACTTCTCATCCGGCGGCCTCTGGTCTGCTCACCGCGATCACACCGGCACAAAATTTTTCTTTTCCAGCCCGGTTTTTGGCGCCGAGCCATACAAAGCCGCCTGGCTTGACCCCACCTTTTCCCGCGGCCATCTCCTATTGAATCGTTCCGTTTTCCCCTTGCCCGATGCGATTTTTCCACTCGAATACCCGATCGACGAACTCGTCCTCATGCACCGCCTCGCTCTCGGCGAAGGAGTCGAACTGCACGCTCTCGGTGTCGTGGATCAGGACTCCAGTGGCTATCTGTTCCTTGGCCACTCCGGCGACGGCAAAAGCACCACCGCTCGTCTCTGGATGCGCCAGCCCGGTGTTCGCCTGCTCAGCGACGATCGCATCATCATCCGTCTCCAGGACGGCGTCTATCGTATGTACGGCACGCCCTGGCACGGCGACGCGGGTGTATCCTCTCCCTCGAGCGCGCCACTTTCCGCGATTTTCCTGCTCGAACAGGCCCCCCGCCACGAGCTGGTCCCCATCGCACAGTCCCAGGCCGCCGCGGAGCTCTTCGCTCGCGCCTTCTTGCCGCACTATCTGAAATCCGGCATCGAGTTCACCCTCGATTTCCTCGATCGACTCACTCGCTCGATCCCTTGTTCGATCTTCCGTTTCGCTCCAACGGACGACGCTGTGGAGGCCATTCGCCATGCCCACGCGTGAAATTCGCGTTCGCAAGGATTCCCGGCTCTTTCTGGAGCTGTGCAACGACCTGCTTCGTCGCGGTCATCAGGTCCAATTTCGCGCCAGCGGCGCCAGCATGCAGCCCAACCTGCTCGATGGCGACGATGTCACGGTTGCGCCTGTTTCCGGCGCTGACCTTCGTGCCGGCGACGTCGCCTTCCTGCAATCCTCGGATGGCATCCGCCTTCATCGCGTGAAGCGCGCCGCGTCCCAGATCATCACAACGCAGGGCGACGCCGGACTCGAGCCCGATCCGCGGTCCGCGCAATTCTTCGGCCGCGCAACCTCGTTTTCGCGCCGCGGTACCGAGTATCCGCTGAATCTCCTGCGCAACCGATTCTTCGCTCCGCTCGCCATTCTTTCGCGTCGTCTGCGTCTCGCCACAACTCATCGTCTCCGGTCTTTGTTTGCTTTCTTGCTCGGCGCCGCCGCTGTCTTCCTCCTCGCGGCACCTTCCGCCCACGCCCAAACCGCGGACCTTCAACTTACGCAGACCGCCTCCTCCTCAGCCGTCGACACCAACGCTTCGACCCAATCCTTGGGCACGGCGTCCACCGTCACTTGGGCCGGTGGAGTTGCTTCCTTCACCTTTCCTGCTCCCCTCCCTTCGGGTGTCTTTCCCAACGCCCTCCTCACCACCACGGGTTTCTCTCCATCCTCGTACAATCTTTCCAACGCTCCCATCACCACGGTCAATTACGCGACTGGCGTCGTCACTGTCAATCTCGCCGCCCAAACCACCGGCACTGCCACCACGGCCACATGGACCAGCGGAGTCGCGTCTTTCACCTTTCCCACTCCCTTGCCTTCGAGCGCCGTCGTCGGCGCTCTCATGACCACCACCGGCTTTACCCCCGCCGCTTACAACGTCACCAACGCCCTGATCACTTCAGTTAACACTACAAGCGGCGTCATCACTATTGCGCTCCCCTCTCAGACTCTCGGCACCGCCACAGCGGCGAGCTGGGCAGGCGGCGTGACCTCTTATACTTTCGCGACTCCGCTGCCCTCTTTCGTGGTTGTCGGAGCCCAATTATCGACTTCGGGCTTTACACCAACCACCTACAACGTGTTGGGCGCTACCATCACTTCGGTAAACACCACAACGGGTGTAGTAACTATCGCTCAAGCCGCCCAAGCACTCACAGGCAATGCCACGGCAGCCTCCTGGGCTGGCGGTGTTCTCTCTTTTACCTTCGCGACACCGCTCCCCTCGTTGGCTGTTGTAGGTGCTGGGTTGACTACAACGAATTTTCTTCCAGGGGGATATAACGTTACCAACGCCACGATTACTTCCGTTAACACAACAACCGGAGTCATCACTGTGGCACTAGCGACCAACCCGGGGACGGTAACCAGACGTCGAAGCGGCACCGTCAATCCCGGAGCATCAACGGCCCGCGGTTCTGGTTCTGCAAATCCAGCTGCAGCCACCACATTTAGCACCGCGACCATTACTCCTCCAACTTCGACTACCAATGGCACCGCCACCGTTCCTACCGGCTACACCTACACCGAACTCGTCACCAACAATTCCTCCAGCGCAACGGTCACCTCCGGCACCATTACCGTCTATCTCCAATCGCCTGCCAATACCATTTTCGAGTCCTCGGCGGGCACCAACTGGACTTGCACCTCTCCTGCTGTCGGCGGCACCGGGCCCATCATCTGCACCTACAACACGACCCTCGCCAGTGGGGCATCCGCCAGTCCACTCACCCTTGGCTTCCAGATTCCTTCCGGCACCGTCCCTGGCACTACCATTCAAAGCTCCGCTACCGTTACCAACTCTACGTTCGTTGACACCACTCCTTCCAACAACACCAGTCTTTCTTCGATTTTTGTTGAACCGGCCAACGCCTCGGATCTCGGCGTGTCAATGTCGGTCTCGCCGACTCCTGTTTTCGTGTCCTCCACGCTCACTTACTCAATTCAAGTTCAGAACTATGGCCAGGCCAAGGTTTCCCCAACTGCCAACGTCCTCACCGACACGCTTCCCGCCGGTGTCACCTTTGCCTCTATCGTCGTCCCGGCCGGATGGTCCTGCACAACTCCCGCCGTCGGTTCCACTGGCACCGTTTCGTGCTCCGTCACCTCGGCCATGCCCGCCACTCCTGCTTCCGGTTCTACAGCTACCATCGCCGTTTCGGTGAACGCTCCCGCGACGGCCACTACGCTCAATAACACCGCTACCGCGTCGCTGGCAGGTGATCCCAATTCCGCCAACAATTCCGCCACCGCTTACACCGTTGTTCAGCCGCTCGCGTGCGCAACACCTGGTCGCGATGGCGCCGGCGGCACGCTCACGGGAATCGTCAACACTTACTATCCCGGTACCACCGCTAATCTCGCCTCCGCTTCCAACTCCGTCACGCTCGGCGCGGCTCAGGGAGCCACCACTCCCATCGCCTCCGGCGACCTCCTGCTCATCATCCAAATGCAAGACGCTACGATCAACAGCACTAACACTAGCTCTTATGGCGACAACATCCCCGGCGACCCCGCTTCCGGCTCCACCAGTCTGGGTAGCTCCGGCCTCTTCGAATTTGTCACCGCTACGGGCTCCGTTCCGCTCGCCGGCGGCACGCTCACCTTTACGGGTACAGGTCCTACCGGCGGCCTGCTCAACGCCTATTTCCACCTCGCTGCCTCTTCCGTCGGCACCACGTTCACCGCGCAGCAGACTTACCAGGTGATTCGCGTCCCGCAATATAGTTCCGCAACGCTTAGCTCCGGTCTGGTGCCTCTCGCGTGGAATGGCACTGTCGGCGGTGTCCTCGTACTTGACGTCTCTTCCCAACTCACACTCGGTGGCACCGTTTCTCTCGATGGCCTCGGCTTTCGCGGTGGCGGCGCGCAAGCTCTCAACGGCCCTTCCGCCGGAGGCACGAACTCTCCAACGGATTACGTCACTCGCGCGCCGGCTAGCGCCACCGCCACCGCTGGTGCCAACTCCTCTAAAGGGGAAGGCATCGTCGGGACACCGCGTTTCCTCGCGCCGACCGCGGTTACCACCACCAGCACGCCGACCGACGCGTATGGAGGCTCGCTCACTGATTCTTTGCCCAGCGGCAGCTATGCGCGCGGCGCTCCCGGTAACGCAGGCGGAGGCGGCACGGACGGTAATCCCCCGGCCAACGACCAAAATTCCGGCGGTGGCGCTGGCTCCAACGGCGGCGCGGGCGGCCAAGGCGGCTACGGTTGGAACAGCATGGCTGCCACCAATACCACGGATGGTGGATTCGGCGGCGTGCCGTTTCCTGCTTCCACCAGCGCGCTTGTGATGGGTGGCGGCGGTGGTGCGGGTACCACCAATAACGGAACGTATTGCAACTACAACTCCGGCACCGGCACTTGCACCGTCAGTGGCAATGGCACCGGCATTTACAGCAGCGGCGGCGTCGGCGGAGGCATCATCATTGTCCACTCCGGTTCTGTAGTCGGCTCCGGCACCATCACCGCCAATGGACAAAACACATTAAGCACGCTCAATGACAGCACAGGCGGCGGCGGCGCAGGCGGCTCTATCCTTGTCTTCTCCAACAGCGGAACTCTGTCGGGCCTCACTGTCTCCGCCAATGGCGGTAATGCCGGCTACGCTTGGCCCACGCAAGCTCCAGGCGGCTTCCCGGGCGAACGCCATGGCCCCGGAGGCGGCGGAGGCGGCGGTGTCATTTTCCTGACGGCTACGCCTGCCGGCGCTAGCGTGAATGGTGGCTTTAATGGCTACACCGACACCGTGCGCGATTCTTACGGCGCCACCGTCGGCTCACCCGGCGTCGTTGCCACTGCTCACGTCATCACCGAAACCCCGGGTACGCAGTCTGGTGCCTACTGTGCTTCCGCCGACCTTGTTGTCACTAATGTCGGCGCGCCTTCTGTTGTCGCTCCGGGCGGCACCGTCACTTACACCCAGGTCGTCACCAACAACGGTCCGCTCGACGCCGTCAACGCCGTCTTTTCCGAAACTATTCCGGCAAACACCACATTCCAATCTCTACCCGGCGTCTCTGGTTGGATTTGTTCCACTCCCGCCGTCGGCAGCTCCGGCACCATCACCTGCACTAATCCCGATATCCCCAAAAATGGTTCATCTACCTTCACTCTGAACGTTACGGTGAACGCTTCTGCGGCCAGTGGCACCCAGATCGTTGACGTCGCCAACGTCGTCTCTGGCACCACCGACCCGAACCTCACCAATAATTCCGCTACTTCCATTGTCACCGTCGCGGCTGCCACCTCCTCTGATCTCCAGGTCGTTAACACTCCCTCTTCCCCCACCACGATTGCTGGCACCAACGTCACCATGACCGCCCTGGTCACCAACAACGGCCCCGCTGCCGCTGCCGGGCTCGTCTTCACCGAAGACACCGCCAGCAACTATCCATCAGGCACGGTGAAAGCCACGTTTGTCTCTCTCGTCCCGCCTATGGGCTGGTCTTGCAGCACGCCTCCGATTGGCGGCACTGGCACGATCACCTGCACTGCCTCAACCCTTGGCGCCGGTGGCAACGCTAGCTTCCCCGTCGTCCTGAATGTGCCTGCCGCCGCGCCGGTTGGCACCTTACTATCGGGCACTGCCAACATCGCCTCGACCACTCCCGATCCCAACACCGGTAACAACATTTCCACGGCCACCACGGTTGTCGCTTCCACCGGCCAGTCCGATCTCGCCGTCTCCAGTTCGGCTGTTCCGAATCCTGTCACTCAGGGCAACAACATCACTTACACGCAAACCGTTACCAACAATGGTCCCGCCGCGGCCACCGCTGCTACCTTTACTGACACGATTCCTGCGGGCACCACGTTGGTCTCGTTCACTCCGCCCCCCGCTAACTGGACCTGCGGCTCCGTTCCTCCTGTCGGCGGCACCGGCACCATTTCCTGCACCTTGAATCCTTTCCAGAACATCCCCGTCAACGGCACGGTTAGTTTCCCGCTGGTTGTCAATGTCAGCCTTTCTACTCCTGCCGGCACCACCGTCACCAACACCGCCAACATCAATGTTCCGTGTTCCGCGGTTTCCGATCCGAATTGCGGCAACAACTCCGCGTCCACCAATCTCGTCGTCGCTTCGCCCACGCAAGCCGATCTCAGCATCGTCAAGACCGCCGCGCCTGAGCCGGTCACCATGAACACCAATCTCACCTACACACTCGTTGTCTCCAACAACGGTCCCGCGGTCGCCCAGAATGTCACCGTCAGCGACAACATCCCGTCCACGACCTCCTACCTTTCCACGTACACGCCACAGGGTTCGTGCACCACCTCCACCATCAACGTCACCACGCCCTATCCATCCACGGTCCAGGTGAACTGCAGCCTTGGTTCCATCGGCGTTGGCGCACAGGTCGTCATTACCGTCAACGTCTCCGCTTCCACCTTCAGCTCCAGTTCGCTCACCACTAACACCGCCACCGTCAGTGGCTCCACCAGTGATCCGAACTCTGGCAACAACTCGTCCTCGGCCATTTCCACCATCCAGGCTTCCACCGCCGTCAGCCTTTCTTCGTTCAACGCGTATCGCCTCGCGAACGGTACCGTCCTCCTCGAATGGCACACCCACGAGGAGTCTCGAAATCTGGGTTTCCACGTTTACCGCGAGGATGGCTCCGGCCGCCACCGCGTGGATGCCTCTCTCATCGTAGGCTCGGCGTTGCTCTTCCGCGGTTCCCGTCCCCAGCATGCCGCAAAGACCTATCGCTGGATTGACGCCAATCCCGCGCCTGATGCCGTCTACTGGATCGAAGATCTCGACATCAACGGCACGCGAACGTTGCACGGCCCCGTTAGCGTCCAGAGCGCCGCTTTGGCTCCGGCCGCTGCGGAAATCTCCACCGCCTCTGCCGCCTCGCGCGTCGCCGCCCAGCTGCGCGCCGCTTCCCGCAACGCCGTTCCGCCCTCGCCGCGCCTCATCACTCCGCGGCCTGGCTTCCCTGTTCGTTCACCCAACGCTCCGCTCTTTGCCGTCGCGGACCACTCCGCCGTCAAGATTGGCGTGAATCAGGAAGGCTGGTATTCCGTTCCGCTCAGCCAGCTCGTCGCCGCTGGACTGGACCCCAACGTCGATCCGCGCTCCTTGCGCCTCTTCGCCGAAGGCGTCGAGCAGCCCATCCTTCTCTCCGGAAACTTCTCTGGCCGCAATTCTTCCGGCGCGATTGAATTCTACGGGACCGGTATTGATACCCCCTACTCCGGCACCCGCATCTACTGGCTCGTTCCAAATAACGGTTCTGGCCGGCAAATTCTTACTGCTCCCGCTACGAACACCGGAGCTCCTGCGCCTTCCAGCTTCCCCTTCACCGTCGTCCGCGAAGACCGCGTCACCTACTTCGCCGCGTTGCTCAACGGCGAAGACAACGACAACTTCTTCGGCCCGATTGTCACCAGCGATCCCGTGGACCAGGATCTGACCATCGCCCACATTGACTCGTCTTCTTCGGAATCCATCTCACTCGATGTCGCGCTCCAGGGCGTCACTGACGCGCAGGAGCATCGCGTCTCCGTCCAGTTCAATGGCTCCACGATCGGCGAGCTCGATTTCTACGGCATGATTCCCGCTCTCCAAACCTTCCCCATCGCGGCGTCTCTCCTCACCGACGGCGTCAACACCGTCACGCTCACCGCTCTCGAAGGCGACAACGACGTCAGCGTCGTCAAGTCCGTCGCCATCCATTACCCGCACACCTACGCGGCCGACGGCGATTGGCTCCGCGCAGTGGCTCCTGCGGGCTCCAGCCTCCAGCTCACTGGTTTCTCGAATCCCCAGATTCGCGCTTTCGATATCACCGATCCGCTCAACATTACCGAGCTCTCCGGCAAGGCTTCAGCCGTCAACGGCTCCTACCAGTTCGCGCTCAACCTTACATTCTCCGGCCCGCAGCAACGCACCATTCTCGCGTTCGCCGCCGACGCCGTCTCTTCACCCGCCTCGCTCGCGCCCCACACGCCAACATTCCTGAATGACCTGCATTCCGGCGGCGATATCGTGATGATCGCGCACCCCGACTTTGTCGCCAGCCTTGCGCCGCTCGTGCGCTTGCGCGAATCGCAGGGTCATACCGTCCAGCTCGTCACCACCGATCAAATCTTCGATGAGTACAATTACGGCGAACGCAGCCCCTACGCGATACGCACCTTCCTTCAGCATGCCGTCGCTCACTGGAGCAACAAGCTGCAATCCGTCCTGCTGGTCGGCGACGCCTCCTTCGACCCGCGCGACTATCTCGGCTTTGGTCCCAGCGATTTCGTCCCCTCGCGCATGATCGAAACCGCCGCCTTCAAGACCGCTTCCGACGACTGGTTCACCGACTTTCAGCAGGCTGGCTTCGCCACGATTGCCACCGGCCGCCTGCCGGTCCGCACCGCGGCTGACGCCGATCTGGTCGTCTCGAAAATTGTCAACTACGAGCAGCGTACCTCCGCTGGCATCTGGAATTCGCAAGCCCTCTTCATCGCCGATCAGAACTCGGACACCAACTTCTCCAATGCCGCCGTCGTCGCCGCAGCCAATCTCCCGGCGGCCATATCTTCCAATCACATCTTCACCGATGGCCTCGACACCTCCACCGCGCGCTCGCAAATCATCTCCGCGTTGAATGCTGGCTCCTTGCTTGTCAACTACGATGGTCACGGCGCTGAGCAGCAGTGGTCCTTTGCTGACCTCTTCGACAATAACGATGCCCAAGCGCTCACCAACGGCGGGCATCTCCCCGTCTACGTCCTGATGGATTGTCTCAACGGCTTTTTCCAGGATGTCTACGCGCAAAGCCTCGCCGAATCGATTCTCTTGGCTCCCGAGGGCGGCGGCGTCGCCGTCTGGGCTTCTTCGGGGTTCACCGATCAGCCCCCGCAAGCCACCATGAACCAGGCGTTTCTCCGCCAGTTCCAGTTGCATCCCGGCGATCCTCTCGGGAAATTGATTCTTGACGCCAAATCCGGCACCACCGACAGTGACGTGCGCCGCACGTGGGTTCTCCTTGGCGACCCGGCGATGAAGCTCCAGGTCAGGGCGTCCACCACGCAACCCGGCGGCCCGTCCAGGCCCCGGCTTGCGCCCATTGGCCCCGCTCCCGGTCGCCGTTGTTTGGGCAATCTTCCTTGTGCTCAGGAGAGAACACCCCGATGAAAGTTTTCCGCCCCGCAGTCTTCGGAACCCTGCTGTTGAGTCTCACCTCCGGCCTGTCGGCCAGTTCCCAGGCGCCGAGTGTGCCCCTGGGGATCATCGGCAATGCCGTTGCCGCGCGCATCGGCAACTCCACGGCCTCCGAAGGCGCCACCGTCTATTCTGGCGACTCGCTTTCCACCGCGGATAATGGCGTGCTCCTCGTGCGCGTCGGCGCACTGTCCGCCGAATTGCAGCCCAACTCCTCAGCTCACATCTATCACGCGCCCTACGGGGCTGTGCTCGAACTCGATTCCGGCAGCGTCGTCTATTCCACCCCCGGCGGTTCACAAAATATCGTTATCGTTGCTTCCGATGTCCGCGTCACGCCCGCAGCCAACCGCCCAGATTTCGGCCGCGTGACCATCGACGACCCCTGCAACGTCAGCGTGCAAAGCCAGAACGGTGAGGCCGATGTCCGCGTGGGTTCTGAATCGAAGACCGTCGAGGCAGGGAAGGCTTACCGCGTTCGCGCCGAAAATTCAATCAGTTACCGCAAATATCTCTCGCCGGACGCCACCGACTACCACGAATATCACGAGCATGCTCCGTGCGCCGCTCCCTACCAGAACATGAAAGGGCGCGCGCCGATTTCCGCGGGTCACAGCCATTTCATTTATCTCGTTGGCGGCGTGACCACCATCGTCACCACCATCGGCATTGTCAAGGCTCTCGAAAGCCCGAGCCGCCCCTAATTCGGAGCACTCACTAGCGCGTGGTTCAGCCTGTGCCTGCTTGCTTGGTGGCACCGCCATTCCTGGCTGCGTTCTCCATCCTTCCTATCCATGCCCTCCTGCCAGTTCCCGCACAATCGCTCCCACAAAATTCTTCGCGTCTCCAAACAGCATCAACGTCTTGTCCATGTAATAAAGCGGATTGTCGATCCCCGCAAATCCCGCTCCCATGCTTCGCTTGATCACCATCACCGTCCGCGCCTTGTCCACGTCCAGAATCGGCATCCCATAAATCGGGCTGCTCTGATCCTCTCGCGCCGCCGGATTGGTCACGTCGTTGGCGCCGATAATCAACGCTACGTCCGTCTGCGGGAAGTCTCCATTGATGTCGTCCATCTCCACCAGTTTGTCGTAGGGAATATCCGCCTCCGCCAGCAGCACGTTCATGTGCCCTGGCATGCGTCCCGCAACCGGGTGAATCGCGAACTTCACGTCTACCCCGCGTTTCGTCAGCGCATCGTAGAGTTCCCGTACTTTGTGCTGTGCCTGCGCCACCGCCATGCCATAGCCGGGCACGATAATCACCTTGCTCGCGTTGCCCAGTATCCCGGCTGCGTCTTCCGCGGATGCGCTCCGCACCGTCCGCTCCTCCACGTCCTTAGCGGCCGATGTCTGAATCTGCCCGAACGCGCCAAACAGCACGTTCGTGAACGATCGGTTCATCGCCTTGCACATGATCACTGAAAGGATGAAGCCGGAGGCGCCGTCCAGTGCCCCCGCCACCACCAGCACCTTGCTGTTCAGTACGAAGCCCAGCAGCGCGGCAGAAAATCCCGCGTACGAATTCAATAGCGAAATCACCGTCGGCATGTCCGCTCCGCCAATCGGCATCACCAGCATCACCCCGAACAGCAGAGCCACCAGCACCATCGCCCCGAATAGGTGCGTGTAGCCCGGATGAAGCACCAGGATCGCGATCATCACCAGGGCTGTCGCCAGTGTCGAAAGGCTCACGATGTTCTGGCCCTTGTAAACGATCGGCCTTTGCCGCAGGATTTCCTGCAGCTTCCCCGCCGCAATCACGCTGCCGGTGAACGTTAGCGACCCGATCACCACTTCCAGCCCGATCTCCGCCATCTCGAATTTCGAAATATTTGGCGTCCCCACGTAATATTCCGCAATCCCGATCAGTGCTGCCGACAATGCTCCGAACGCGTGGCTCAGCGCCGTCCGCTGCGGCACCGCCGTCATCTTCACCAGGCCCAGCGGACCGCCCACTCCCGCTCCAATGATCAGCGCAACCAGGATCCATTTGTAGTGCGTCACTTGCGGATCGAAAATCGTCGCCACCACTGCCACCGCTGACGCGATCTCCGCAATCAATACTCCGCGCATCGCGGAAACCGGAGAATTCAGCCATTTCAGCGCCAGGATGAATCCCACGACCGCGGCAATATAGCTGAAATCGATAAGCTGCTGCAGTGCGGCCGGGTTCATGGTTTCTTCGCCTTCGCCGTCTTGAACATGCCCAGCATCCGGTCGGTGATCAGGAAACCGCCCACCATGTTGCTGAACGACGCACCCACCGCCAGCAGTCCCAGAATCGTCGAAACCTTGCTCTCATGCCGCCCCGCGATGATGATTGCCGCGATCACCACGATTGCGTCCAGCGCGTTCGTCAGGGACATCAGCGGCGTGTGCAGCAGCGGCGAGACCCGCTTGATCAACTCCACCCCCAGAAACGCCGCCAGGATAAAAACGAACAGATTCGATATGAAGTCCGCCGGCATCCTTTCCTCCTTAACTTTTCTCTACCAGGGCGGGCAGCCCCAGGAATTCGCGAACCCGTGTGTTCACCAGCTCTCCGTCGCGCGTCACCAGCGTTTCCCGGATGATCTCGTCCTTCTCGTTCAGCTGCGCCTTCCCGTCTTTAACCAGGTGCAACAAAAATGCGCTGATGTTTTTCGCGAACATTTGGCTCGCGTGATAAGGAACCGTCCCCGCCAGGTTGTATTCGCCGATAATCGTCACGTTGTGTGCCACCGTGACTTCATCGGGTTTCGTTAGCTCGCAGTTCCCGCCGCGTTCCGCCGCCAGGTCCACAATCACCGAGCCCGGCGACATTCGCGCCACCATCTCCTTGGTCACCAGCACCGGCGATTTCTTTCCGGGAATCACCGCCGCCGTGATCACCATGTCGCTCTCGGCGATAACCTTTCCCAGCAGTTCCCGCTGCTTCGCATAGAAACTTTCGTCCTGCGCCTTTCCGTAGCCACGCGCATCCTGCGCGTCCGTCGCCTCGATTGGCAACTCCACGAATCGTCCCCCCAGGCTTTGCACCTGCTCCTTCGCCGCCGGACGCATGTCGTACGCCGATGCCACCGCTCCCAGGCGCCGCGCAGTCGCGATTGCCTGCAATCCCGCCACTCCCGCGCCGATCACCAGCACGCGTGCCGGCGCGATCGTTCCCGCCGCCGTCGTCAGCATCGGGCACATGCGCGGCAGCGTGTCCGCTGCCAGCAACACCGCCTTGTAGCCGCAAATCGTCGCCATCGAGGAGAGCACGTCCATGCTTTGCGCACGCGTCGTCCGCGGCATCAGCTCCACCGCGAACGCGATCACGCCCGTCGCGGCGATCTCCTTCAACACCTTCACAGTTCCCAGCGGCCGCAAGAATCCTGCCAGGATCTGGCCCTTGCGGAACAACGGCAAGTCCTCGCTTCCGTTCTTGTCGTTTGCTCCGTGACACAGGAATTGCACGATAATGTCGCCCGTACGGAAGACTTCGGCGCGCTGCGCTACGATCTTTGCGCCCTTCTCTTCATAGTCTTTGTCCGCATAGCCCGCCGCCAGCCCCGCGTTCGCTTCCACTACCACGTCTAGTCCGGCTTTTTTCAGGCTTGGGATCACCGCAGGCACCAGCGCCACCCGCCGCTCTTTGGGATAGATTTCCTTGGGTATGCCGACAATCATGCACCCTCCTTCCTGGACAATTGAATTCTTGGGGGTCGGAACTCTAGCTCCGACAGAAAACCCCTTCCATCAATGCGCTTGCGCCCTTGAGGAAATTCCTATTGTTGCTCTCGCTCGAGACGCATGGTCTATTGCCGTTTCTCAGTTGCACAAGCTTCAGCCTCTGGCTTCTTTGTGAAGCGTTGGCTGCTTGTCGCCACAGGCCTCAGCACCCTCCCCGCTGTCTGAAACAGCTTCGCCTTCTTGTTTTTATTTCGGAATCGGGGTCGAAGCGATTGCCACTCTTCTGGAAAAGGAGGCCGTCATCATTTGGACGCGAACCACTCGAATCGTGCCACGTTTCAACGACACCGGAATTCTATCTCCGTTCCCCCGCCTTGTGTAGGGGCGGCTTCTTGTCCCGAGTTCGGCGAGGGGCTACGCCGCCTAGTTTGTGGTACAGGCACTCTTGTTTACCCTGAGCGGACGCGTGGGGCCTGTGCATCCTATCCGCAACCTCAGACTCACCTGCCGCGCAACAATCTTGTCATCCTGGCCGGAGCGCAAGACCCGGGCACAATCTCAGCCTCCAGAAAGTCCCAACCACATGCAACCAATCCTTTCCCTTCAGCCTCGGCGCCACTTTCATGGGCACTCTCCCCTTCTCCGAACAACAGTGGATCTGCCCGGCTCTGGCCAGCGGTCCTCCTCGCCCATTTTCCATCTTCTATTTTCGCCCTACCTCAGGTCTTCAAAGTCCTGCCGCGCTTCCCGCAACCTCTCCATCACCTTCGCCTTCTCTTCCGCCGAATTCCAGTCCGGATATTGTGAAGTCGTCTCCATCGTCCGGTCGATCCACGCCTCAAAATACTTCGCATCCGTCTTTGAATAAGCCCGCTTCCCCGCGATCCTCACATATACCGGGCTCGTCGTCCCGTACGCATAAGAATCCATCACCGGCCACTGCGGCTCGTTGCTCCACGCCCGCAGCACGCACCATCCGCTCTCGTTCAGCGGAATCTCGCCCGAAAAATCTCCAGTATCCCTGGCCTCCGTCAGCAACGCCTTCATCACTTTCCCGTTGCAAACTACCTCCAGGTGTTCCACCGGCACGATCGACCGCAACTTCGCGGTGAAGGGAACTCCCGCTTGCGGACCGTGGAACTGCAGCTCGCTCCCGATCCTCTGTCCGCCCAGGGTGAATCCCACCAGCGGCCCGTTCGTCGCAAATGTTCGCCCTTGCCGCAATCCGTCTTTCCACGTGCCGACATTCGCCGGCCATTCCGGTGTCCACACGTAGACCCGGTCAAACCCGATCTGCCCTCGGATCGGCGCCGTATAATTTGTCGTCGCGTCCGTTCCTCCTCCCGCCGGCAGCTTGAATCCCAGATTCAGCAGCCTATACCACACCTCCGCCGTGGACTTGTGATCGCTGAACCCCACAATCTCCATGTAATCCAGCTTTCCCAACGCCACGTCCACTGGCAATTCGTCTGTAATCTTCTGCGCCGGCTTGGCAAATGGATCCGGCACGCTGTCAAACGGGTGCACCGCCCCCACCAGCGCTCCTTGTGCATGCGCCATATCGTAGACGTCCGCATTCATCGGATACGGACTTGCCGCCGCCGTCCCGGGATACACCGCATACCCCGGCAGCAACAAATGCTCCTTCAGGTCCAGAATGCCCCGGTGCCCCCAATAGCTTGTATGGTATTCCTGCCCTTTCACCAAGACGGCTTCCCAGTCGCTTGGTTCGGTCCGTGGCGGTACCACGAAGTTGTCGTCCGGGATCCGCTGCTCCTTGTTGACGATCAGCTCATTGATCACCTCCAGCCCTTCTGCTACCGCCTGTGTCCACAAATGGCTCACGTAATTCCGGTACGTTCCCCCGTAATTCATATGCACGTGTAGGTCGGAAGCCACCCAATGCCCCTCGCCCGCCGTTTCAAATTCCATCGGCCGCAAATCCACTGTCACCGTCTGCGTTTCCCCTGCCTTCACCTCCACCGTCTGTTCAAATGGCTTCTCGCGCATTCCCCGCGACACCCGTACCCGAATCTTCCCCGAAGGCACCTCCAACGTCACTTCGTGGTTCTCTTCCGGATAGAAATAGTGCGCTTCAAACGCCTGCTCCTTGCGGTCGAATCCGTCATCTGCAAAAATCCACGCATCGTCCGGCGCGTGGAATCTTCCGTGTTCGTCCACCACGGACATTCGCGCATAATTCGAAAACAACCCCGCCTGCGCCAGCTTGATCTCCAGCTGCCCCTGCGGATGCAGCGCTTTCCGCGTTTCGATCCGCAGCAGGTGCCGTTCCGCGCCCGGAATCGTCTGCCAGAATATCTCCGTGCCTCCCGGCTGGTTCGAAATCCCCGCAATCTTATTTCCGTCCGGTGACCATCGCGGATTCGTCTCGTCCCACTCCGCGTACGAAATTGGGAACGCGTCTCCGCCCTTCGCCGGCATCACCCATAAGGTTTGCCACTGCCTTCCCAGGTACGAGCTGTACACCATCCGCGACCCATCCGGCGAAAAATCGGGCCGCGCCTTCCAACTCGTCTCCTCATAATGAATTTCCCGCGCCGCCGCCCCCGGCCTCGCCTCCATCCGCCAGAATCCCCCGCTTCCGTAAATGTGTCCGCGATTCGAAACATAAAGTATTTCTTTTCCGTCCCGCGTCCACGTCGGACTGATCTCCATGTCGTACGCGCTGTAGTAATACCGGGGTAGGGAACTCTTCGTTTCCCCTGTTAGCCGCGCAACCTTCTCCAGTTTCCCGTGGCTCACGCCCGCCTCGAACACGTGAAATCGCCTGTGAAATTGCGTCGAAACCCAGACAATTTTTCTTCCGTCCGGCGACCATCGTGGCTCCACGTTCACCGCCCTGCCACTCGTCAATTGCGTCGTCTTGCCCGTCGCCACCTCCAGCAGCCACAACTCCATTGCATCCTTTTGATACGACACGTACACGACGCTCTTCCCGTCCGGCGACCAGTCCGGCTGGTAGTCGTACCCTGGCCCGTCCGTCAACTGCACCGCTTCTCTCGAATCCAGCTTCTGCCGCCACAGCGATCCCCCCATCGAATAAATCACCTCATCCGAACCCGGCCCCCAGCACACGCTGCTCGGTCCGCTCGTCAACTCCGGCAAATACAATTCCCTGTAGTAATAGGGGTGTGGCTCATCAATCTGCCCCAGCACCGGCCTTCGCTGCCCCAGCACAGGCAACGTAATCCCCAATAGCCCCACCACCAACCAAACCCACCCCACCGTCCGTCTCACCGCATCCTCCCCGCCGTCACAGAGCACAGGCATCGTGGCCCGCGCGTGTGTTGTCTACTTTGCGTCCCTCGGCGCACTCCGCGTCTCAGCGTTGTCTTTCCATCGCTCCACCCGCATCCTATCGCAAACAAAGAAAAAGGGCGCAGCCCAGCCGCGCCCAATTCTCTATTCATCCGCTGCCGTGCGGACCGATTGAAAAGACAAATAGCCCCTGAAACAGCGCCGGAGGCGCGGAAGAAACTAGCCCAGGCCGCAAGGCTTGGGACCCATACCAGCTAATGCCCAAGCGCCGTACGCGCGAAACAATCCTCGCGTGAGGCCTCCCAACCTCAATTGTCCCGGATCGATCGGACCTTCAGCCCGCCCTTGCTTTCTGTTATCTCCTCGCAGCTCGCTGATAGCTTCTCACTCACGCCAATCCCAGCTTCGACAACGGCATCTCCCGATACCTCTTCCCCGTCGCCGCAAAGATCGCGTTGTACAGCGCCGGTGCAAACGGCGGCAGTCCCGGTTCACCTACCCCCGCCGGCGGCGCTTCGCTCGGCACGATGTACACGTTCGTCTCCCGCGGTGCCGCATGCATCCGTGCCACCTGGTACGTGTCGAAATTTCCTTGCTCGATCACGCCGTTCGCTGCGGTGATCTCCCCGTAAAACGCCAGGCTCGTCCCCATCACCGCCGCGCCCTCAAACTGCTGGTGCACCGTCAGCGGATTCACAATCGTTCCCGCGTCCAGCGCTGTATCTACGCGGTGGACCTTCACCTGCCCGTCCTTCACCTCCGCCTGTACCACCGTCGCCACGTACGTCAAAAAACTCCGGTGCACCGCAATGCCCATCCCAAATCCATTCCCCAGCTTTTGCTTGCCCCAGCCCGATTTTTCCGCGGCCAATTGCACGACGCGCTTCATGCGCGCCACGTCGATCGGATACTGCTCGTAGTTGCCGTCGTAGTTCGTGTAATCCTTCGGCAGTTCGCTCTTCGGTATAATCCGGTCTGGCCCAAGCAGCGCAAGCTGGTATTCCACCGGGTCTTTTCCCGCCAGATGCGCTAGCTCATCCGCAAAAGATTGAATCCCATACGCATGATAGACGTTTGCCACGGAACGCAACCATCCGATCCGCGTGTGCGCCGGCGCCGGCCCGTTCTCCGCGCGGTGATTTGCCAGTGCGTACGGCACGTCGCTGAATCCGAGCCCAATCTCTCCGGCGTCCGCGTATTCTGTCTTGTCGAACGTCGAAGCGATCGGCGGAAACACACTCCGCTGCAGCCACGCCGTCGGCAAGCCGTTTGTCCCCAGCGTCGCCTTGAAATGCATCGCCGCCACCGAGTGGAACGAATCGCATTGGATGTCGTCTTCGCGGCTCCAGACCACCTTCACGGGTTTTCCGGTCTTCTTCGAAAGAATTGCCGCTTCGGTGATGAAATCCGGGAATGATTTCCGCCCAAATGCGCCCCCAAGCAACGTCACGTTGACCGTCACGTCCTCTTTCTTGATTCCCAGTGCTCCGGCAATCGCTTCCTGCGCACCCTGCGGACTCTGCGTCGGCGCCCACACTTCCACTTTTCCATCCTTGTATTCTGCCAGCGCCGCCGGCGGCTCCATCGAAGCGTGCGCCAGCATCGGCGCGTAGTATTCCGCCTCGATCGTCTTCCCGCCCTTCGCGAACTCTGCGTCCACATTTCCGTTCTCGCGCACTACTTTTCCCGGCTTCAGCGAGGTGGCTTCCAGCTCCTTCCGGAACGTCTCCGAATTCCACACGCTGTGCTCGCTTTTCACCCATTCCACCTTCAGCTTCTTCTTCCCCTGGAATGCCGCCCACGTGTTGTCCGCAATCACCGCCACGCCGCCAAGCGGCTGGAACAGCACCGGCGGCTTGAACGTGTCAATCGTCGCCGTCTGCTTCACCCCCGCCACTTTCAGTGCCGCCGCGTCGTCTACGCTCTTCACCGTGCTCCCATACACGGGCGGATGCATCACCGATGCGTACAGCATCCCTTCCATCTTCGTGTCCTGCCCGTAGCCGGCCTTTCCGCTGCACATGTCCACGAGGTCGTAGCCCTTCAAGGGCTTCCCGATGTAGTCCCACTCGCTCCGCGTCTTCAGCGTCAATTCTTCTTTCTTCGGCACCGGCTGCTTCGCCGCCGCACCGGCCAGCTCTCCGTAGCTGAGTTTCTTCCCACTGGCCTTGTGCAGCACCATCCCGAGTCCCGTGCTGCACTCCTTTTCCGGCACGCCCCACTGCGCCGCTGCCGAGCGCACCAGCATCAGCCGCCCGCTCGCCCCGGACTCTCGCAGAATGTCGAAGAAACTCCGCACGGAGTGCGACCCGTCCGTATCCTGGTCGCCGTACTCTTTGTTCCCTTCGCCTTGCACCACCTTCACGCGGCTCCAGTCTGCGTCCAGCTCGTCCGCAACGATCATCGGCAGACCCGTGCGGTCGCCGCTCCCCATCTCCGCGCGGTGCGCCACGATGTACACCGTTCCATCCGTCGCGATCGCCAGGTACACGTTTGGATGCAGCACCGCATCCGCCATGCCTTCTGCGCTCGCCGCCGTTCCTGCGCCCAGCAGGTGTTCCGGCAGATACGCCGCGCTCAGCACAAACGCGCCCGCGCCCACGAGTCCTTTCAGGAATCCTCGGCGGCTCACATTTTCGATTCGAATCATCGTTTCACCCGGCTCCGCGAAAGTCGAAAATCGCTCAAAATCCGTCTACTTCCGACCTCTATCCTACCCGCAATTCCGTCCCGTGCAACCTCAGTGTCACAAGCGCATCTGCCCTTGCTGCGTCCGTGCGGCTACTTCTCGCTCGTTGGCTTGTGGTTCTGTCACCCTGACAGAAAGCCAGCGTCTTTTGCTGGCCGAAGCGGAGGGATCGCGGCGCGAGTGCCCGATAGCCAGGCGAAAACCGAAGGCTACTGGCTTCCGGCCCCTTCTTCTCAGTCACCAGTCCCTATTCACCACTCACCGTGCACCTCTCCAATTGCTTCTCCATCTCTCCGCTGCCATACTCTTCTCCCCGCGTCCCGGGGCTACCCGATCTTATGAATCGCGAATACCATCGCTGGCACTCTCCGCGCCTCGGCCTCGAACTCGGCGTCGTAATGTATGGCCACTGGGGCCCGCCGCTCCTCGGTTTTCCCACCAGCGCCGGCGACGAATGGGAACTCGAAGGCCAAAGCATGGTCAGCGCGCTCGCCCCCTTCATCGACGCCGGCCGCGTCAAGCTCTTCACCGTCAATTCCATCAACGGTCTCAGCTTTTACAACAAAGCCGCGCATCCCTTCCATCGCAGCTATGTACAGTCCGTCTTCGACGCCTACCTCCGCGAGGAAGTCGTCCCCTTCATCTGGACCACCTGCCAGTCCCGAGTGGCCATCGCCACCATGGGCTCCTCTTTCGGCGCCTATCACGCCGCCAACTCCCTCTTCCGGCATCCCGATGTCTTCAAGCGCTGCTTCGCCATGTCCGGCGTCTACGACATGAAAAATTTCATGGACGGCCTCTACGACGACAATTTCTATTTCAACAATCCCGTGGATTACCTCGCCAATCTCTCCGATCCCTGGTATTTCGAGCAGCTTGCCACTTGCGACATCCACCTCATCACCGGCACCGGTCCCTGGGAACACAGCGGACCCACCTATCGCCTCTCCGAAGTCCTCAACAGCAAAGGCATTCGCCACTCCGTCGATAACTGGGGCCCCGAAGGCGGCCACGACTGGCCCTTTTGGAAGCACCAGATGGGCACCTACCTCGCCCAGCTTTACTGAAATTCATGGTATGGGGTCGCAGCTTTAGCTCCGATATTTTGCAACAGCCACCACCGGGCTTTAGCCCCCGAGGAACGCCTTCCGCCTTTTCCTCTCTTCACTCTTTCATGCTGCGCTGGCCCTTATCCTGCCCTTACGTCGTACAGCCATTCCGGGCTGTGCTCCTCGCACTAGCCTTTCCGCTTTTCAAACCTATAGTAGGGAACGCGATCCGGAAGGTGTACCGCCCAACTACGCCAGCCCCAGATGATCCATCTGATATCGCCCCTTCTCGATCACCTGGTCCTCGTCAATCCACACGTCGCACTCCCGCGTCAGCACGTCCACATGTGTCCGCGATTTCCAATCCGCGTGCGTCTGGCTCCCATACGGATCCCCAAACGCAATATGCACTCCGGGAAATTTCTCGTCCTGCAGCAAATTCCCGATCATCCCCGTCAGTCCCAGATTCGTCCCGAACGCCAGCTCGCCCACGCGGTCGCTGTTCTCATCCGTGTGGCAATACTTCCAGAACTCTTCCTCCAAATCCTTCCGCGTGCACTCCGCCCGCACCAGCCGCCCGCCCGCGATTTCCAGCACCAGCGGCGTCGCCTGCAAATCCCCATATTTCCCATTGAAATAATCGCCCGCCGTCGCATCGCAAACAAATTTTCCGTCCACTGTCCCCGGGGTCGTGAACACTTCCCCTGCCGGCAAGTTTGACCAATACCTCGGACTGATCAGCCCGCTCGTCTTCACCCAATCCAGCCCGCAGTCAAAATGTGCATTAAACGATGTTCCCGCCTCGGTCTTCACCGTCAGCGTCTCCGCCCGCAGCATCCGATCGCGCAACCGGTCGCTCAGCCGGTCCACCATCCGGTAGTCCGCGCGCATTCCCTGCTGCATGATCTCCGGAGTCACGCCCACCATGTGCGCGTAGCGGATTCGCCGCCGCTCCACCACCCTCACGATGGACATCCGCGCGCCTAGCTCCCCCGGTTGTGGCGTCATGCACAGCACGCCCACGTCCGTGGCTTCTAGTGCTTCCAACACTGGCTCGGGCGCGGCCTTCATCGGCCGCGGCCCAAAATCCTCCAGCAGCAGTCCGGTCGAGATCCCCCCGCGCTCAGCCAGTGCCTGCTCCAGGCTGGCCGCCACGCTGCGGCTCTTTTCATCCGCGATCAACGCCACGCGCTCGCCCGTCTGCACGCCCAGGCACACATTCACTGCGTTTTTCGCGCCGGCCATCAACTCCGCGGGAGCTGCTCCAAAGAACATTCTTTCATTTTACCTAATTTTTATCCGCCGCCAACAAGCCCGGGCGTTCTTCTCCGCAGAGTAGCCACCTCTTCCCAATCCAGCCATGCCCGCCGGTATTCCTCTCTCCGTGCTTTCCTGGTGCCCTATCTATTGGAAAAACTGGCAGGTATCCCGCGACCTCCCGATTCTCATTCCGTCTGATTCCGTCGTAGAATTTCAACGTCTTGGAGGCCCAATGAACCGTCCGCGCATTTCTTGGCTGTCCTTTTTGATCCTTTTCTCCCTACTTGCAGCAAATCCGCTCACCGCGCAGTCCGATTCTTCCCGCGTCACCCCCGAATGGCTCTTCGGCGCGGGCTCCCATGTCGCCGATGTGCCCCGCACGCTCTGGCTCCCGGACAACACAGCCATCCTGTACGACATTCGCCAGCCCGAATCCCAGCGTACGTTTGAGCACCTATACCCCGTTACCGGTAAAAGCACTTCGATGCTCAATATGTCCGCCGCGGTCGCATCGCTTCGTTCTCTTGCTCCCGGTGCCGCTGTCGACTCCGCGCTGCCCTGGCCCGTCGCATTCGACTCCTCAGGCAAGCTTGCTCTCTATGAATTCGAAGGCGACATCTTCCTCCTCGATCTTCCTACCGCCACTTTCACCCGCGTCACGCAATCCTCCGTCGAGGAGGCCGACGCCGAATTCTCGCCCGACGGCCAGCTTATCTCCTTCGTCCGAGACAACGACCTCTACATCTACGACATCGCCCACAAAGCCGAATCCCGCCTCACTTCCGACGGTTCCGCCACTACGCTCAACGCCACGCTCACCTGGGTCTATTGGGAAGAAATCATGGGTCGCCACGACACTGCCTATTGGTGGTCTCCCGACTCCCGCTCCATCGCCTATCTCCTGACCGATGTCACCAACGTCCCCGTCAGCACCTTCGTGGATTTCGCTCCCGTCCACCCGCGTGTTATTCATCAGGTCTATCCCAAGCCGGGCGACCAGAATCCTCGCGTTCGCCTCGGCGTCGTCGGCGTCGCCTCCAGCCCCGCCTCCACGCGTTGGATCGCCGTCACCGGCAAGCCTTACGAATGGCTTTTCGGTATCAAATGGCTTCCCGATTCCACACGCGTCAGCTTTCAGACTCTCGACCGCCCGCAAACCAACCTCGGCCTCTACTTCGCCGACGCCAGCTCCGGCACCTCCACGCGCATCCTCACCGAAACCGATCCCTACTGGGTCAACGTCAGCGACGATCTTTACTTCTTGAAGGACGGGCAGCACTTCCTGTGGGCTTCCGAGCGCACCGGCTACATGCATCTCTATCGCTATCGCATGGACGGCACCCTCGAAAACGCCGTCACCTCCGGCAATTGGGCCATCGCCTCCGCCGGCGGCATTGCTTTCTGGGTTCGCAAGGCCGTCGTCGGCTTCGACGACTGGATCTATTTCACCGCGCTCAAGGATTCCTCCATCGAGCGCCAGCTCTATCGCGTCAAGCCCGATGGCTCCGGCCTCCAGAAAGTTACCGCCGAACCCGGCACCCACAGCATCTACATGTCTCCAAGCGCGAAATTCTACTTCGATCGCTACTCCAACATCCGCACGATGCCATCGCTCAAGCTCCATTCTTCTGACGGCAAGCTCAAGCTCGCGCTCGCCGAACCTCGCCCTGAGCTTCTTCCCCCCGGCATGGGTTATCCCGAACTTCTCACCATCCCCGCTTCCGATGGCTTTCCCATGCCGGCGCAGATCCTCAAGCCCAGGAATTTCGATCCGTCGCGCAAATATCCCGTGGTCCTCTACATTTACGGAGGTCCTTCTGCTCCCACTGTCAGTGACTCCTGGCAATTCGCCACGCTCGAAAATCAGCTGCTCGCGGATTCTGGCTTCGTTGCCGTCAGCATGGACAATCGCGCCGCCACCGCCATCAGCAAGAAGTATGAAGACACCATTGGCCAGGCCCCCGGAGTCGGTGAAACGCGCGACCTCCTCGACGGCGTCCAATGGCTGAAGTCCCAGCCCTGGGCGGACGGCCACCGCTTCGGTGTTTGGGGCTGGAGCGGCGGCGGCATGATGACCTTGAATCTCATGACCAAGTCCAAGGAATTCAAGGCGGGAATCGCCGGTGCTCCGGTTACCGACTGGCGCTACTACGATTCCAAATGGACCGAATCCCTGCTCAAGCTCCCGGCGGACCATCCCGCACTCTACGACAGCACTTCTCTCGTCAAGCGCGCGGGCGATCTCAGTGGCCACCTCATGCTCATGTTCGGCACCTACGACGACAACGTCCACCCGCAAAGCGAACTTGCCTTCATGAACGAGCTCATCAAGGACGGCACGCTCTTCGAGCTCATGGTCTATCCTATGCGCAAGCACGGCTTCGTCGATACGCCGGCGCTCATCCACCGCGAAAAAGTAAAACTCGATTTCTGGCGCCGCAACCTCTAGCAAAACGAATCTAATGGTAAGCGGGGATCGGAACTTCAGCTCCGACCTCACCAACTGGCTAGGAAAGGGTTTTAACGCTTGAGGAAAGGCTCGCGAAATACTCCTGAGAAACCTCGCTGCTCCCGCGGGGGACCCTCTCGACCCCTGCACCCCACCAGCGCCGGAGGCGCGACACGATCTAGCCCAATACGTCAGCACTGAGAACCAAGTCAAAAACGCCTGGAGCCCTGGAGGGGCGTCAGAAAATCTGGCAGGCGCCACGCCCAGGCTTATCTATATCCCAGCCCGGCCACGTTCCTATCCGTGCCAAGATAATTCTCCAATTGTGCCAGCGCCTCGGGCATATTTTTTCGCCCGAATCCAAACCGCACGTGCCGTGGCTCGTCGTAAACTGTGCCGGGCAGCAGGAGAACGCCTGCCGCGCGCACCAGCGTCTCGCAAAACTCCAGGACATCCTTCTCGGGTTTGAATCGCGCAAAACCGATAGTCGCTGCATTTGGCGGCGTCCACTCGAATAGGTCCGTTCGCCGCCTAATAAACGCCGAAAGCAGCGGCAGGTTCTGCCGCACAATCTGCAGGTTGCGTTCAATAAACGTCTGGCGATGCCGGAACGCCAGCGCGGTCAGGAATTCACTCGGCGCGCTGGCGCAAATCGTCGTGTAATGTTTCAGCGAAATAATTCTCTGCAAAAATTCCGTGTCCTGCGAAGCCAGCCAGGCCAGCCGTAGCCCCGGCAGGCCATACGTCTTGCTCACTGATCCGAGACTCAGCGCCCGCTCGTACACGTCGCACCCCGCCGGAAGTCGGTCCCCCGGATCGTGTTCTAACTCCCGATACACTTCGTCGCAGAAAACATAAATCCCCTTACGTCCGGCCAGTTCCATCACACCGCGAAATACTTCATGCTGCATCAGCAACCCCGTCGGATTGTGCGGCGTGTTGATATAAATCGCGCGCGTGTTCGGCTGGATAAGCGATTCGAGGACATCTAAATTGTGCGCCCAGCCGTTCTCTGGCCTCCGTCGCCATTCGCTCACTGCCGCGCCGGTGCTCTTCGGGATCGTCAGCGCGCTCTCGTAACATGGCGTTTCCACAATCGCGTGGTCCTCCGCCGTTAGCAGCGTGTGGTAGAAGAGAAAAATCGCCTCTTGCGCGGCCGAAACCACAATGAGCTGCTCCTTATTGATTGACGTGTAGATGGGAGCTAGCGCTTCCCGCAGCCACGGCGCCCCCGGCGACTCCGTATACCCGCACCAGTGCTTCAGAAACGCATCGTGGGCGCCCGCTTCCAGCGACAGAAGGTCCGCGATCGTCGCCGATTCGGCGTCGGAGGACGACAGCAGGTATTTCGCGGCGAATTCATGCCTCGCCATGTACTCTTCAATCCGGAATGGTGTGATCTTCATGATAAAACTCTGGCAGGAAGTTCTGCGCCGTGTCGAGCGCCAAATTGGGGACGCCCCTCCCCACTCGGGTCAGCCTAGTGAGGAACCCGAAAGCGCAGAAAAATAAACACGCTGGCAATCAGTGCCACCAGCATGCTGCCCAGCACGCTCAGCGTCTTTCCGAAATCCAGCCGGCGCGTTTCCGCCGGATTCGGCTTCACCCGTTGCCCATCCTTCACCGTCATCGGCACCTGAAAATCCGCTGCGTCCACCGAAAAAAGTTGCCCCTGCGTCGCATGCTGCGCGCCCGTGCTCGATGGAGCCGCCGCCCCGCGATTCATCGGTGCATACTCGCGCGCTCCCGCCCCGCCGTGATTCGCTCCGCGGGGCGCCACGCTTCCCAGCGGCTCGCAAGGCCCCGGCACTTCCACGCAGGAATTCCGGTGTTCCGCTTCATTCACAATGTTGTATTCGAACGCCCACCGCGAAGGGATCACCGTGCTCACCCACTGCATCGCCGTCGGCATCCGGTAGATCTGCTTCAACCCGCCCCCCAGCACAATCACCGGCAGCAGCACGATCGGCAGCAGCGCAATCGCGCTCTCTGTGCTCGACGACCGCGCGGAAATGGCCAGCCCCAGCGAAGTCCCCACCGCCGAGGCCAGCACCAGCACCAGCCCGATCCGCCAGAAATCCGCTTTCAAATCCGACAAAAAATAAACGATCCCCAGCATCACCGCGCACTGCGCCACCGAAAGCATCAGCAGCAATATGAATTTCGAGAATACATACGACGGCAGCTTCAGGTTCACCATCCGCTCGCGATAAAAGATCGTCCATTCGCCCACGATGTCCCGCGTCGCGTTGTTGCACCCAAACCAGATCGCCGCCACCACCATCAATATGTGGATCCCGATGATGTTGGCGCTCATCTCCTGAAATTGCTGAAAGGTCCCCGCCGTCGCGGCCACTTTCCCGTACACCAGCACGATCAGCGCCGCGATCAACGGCGATTGCAACCCCAGTATAGTCATCTGCGCCCGGTTGCGAACCTTTACAATCGCGTTGCGTCGCAGAAGCGTCATCCACTGCGTGAAATTGATCCGCCGCGCCCCCGCCTTCACCGGCGTCTGGATCGTCGAGCCCGATTTCCCCGCGCGATCGTCCACGAACTCCTTCCGGTAGCGCGACTCCCGGAACTTCTGCGACCACTCTCCCGCCTTGCTCTTCGCCAGTCCCGTCAGCAGCAATTCCGGCCCCGCCTCGCGCGTCGGATTCGGCTGCGTTTCGTCCTGCGCTCTCGGGTGCAGGAATTCGATCGAGTCCGGATACGCCGGCCCGAAAAACGCCAGTGTCCCGCATCCTCCGGTGTCTCTCGCCAGCATGATCAGATTGTCGAACTCGCGAAACACCTGCAGGCTCGGCTGGTGGATCGTCGCGATGATCGTCTTTCCCTCGCGCGATAGCTGTTTCAGCAGGTGGATCACTCCCTCGGCATCGTAAGAAGACAATCCCGAAGTCGGCTCGTCCAGGAAAAGCACCGGCGTATCGGTAATCAGCTCCATCGCGATGTTCACGCGCTTTCGCTGTCCGCCGCTCAGCACCTTGTTCTCCGGCGACCCGATGATCGTATCTTTCTTGTCCGAAAGATTCAGATCGCGCAGCAGCTTGTCGATACGCGTCTCAATTTCGTCGTCGCTCAGGTCCGTCCGCAGCCGCGCCGAAAAATAAAGCGCCTCCCGCACCGTCAATTGCGGATGCACGATGTCGTCCTGCGGCACGTACGCCAGTTGCTGGCAAAAACGGTCGTAGTGCCGGTAAAGATTCAGCCCGTTGAAAAGCACTTGGCCCGACGCTGGCCGCGAGTACCCGTTCATCGCTTTCAACAGCGTAGTCTTGCCCGCCCCTGCCGGTCCCATCATCGCGATCAGTTCCGACGGGTACGCTACCAGTGACACCGGCTCCAGAAGTGGACGCCCGTCCGGCGCCAGCACCGTCACCTCGCGCGCTTCGATGCTCACGTTCCCCGCGTAGTCCCGCCGCGCCAGGTTCCCGTCCGGCAGCACCTGGAATCGGACGCTCCCGATGCCGATCTCCTGTCCGGGCTGCACCTGGGTCTTCCCGCTCAGCGCATTTCCATTCAGGAAAGTTCCGTTCAGCGATCCCAGGTCCTCAATAAACGTGCCCGCAGGTGTCCGCGTCAATCGGCTGTGGTGCCACGATATCGTTGGATGCGCCACCGGCAGTTCGCAGCCGGGGTCGCGCCCAATCGTCATCGACTTGCTTTGAAACAGAACCGTCGCGAAAGCCGCCTCTCCCACCACGGCCTTTCGCTTATCCAGGACCCAAGCCGCCGAAACTTTGTACGATCCCAGGAAAATCTCGTCTGTCCGATGCAGCGGAGCACGCTGGATCCGGTTGTTGATCCGGTTCAGCGCCGTCCCGTTCCGCGAATTCAGGTCCTCGATAATGTAACTGCCGTTCTCCTCCACGATCCGCGCGTGTCGCGCCGAGATCATCGGATAGTCCAGGCAGACGTCGCACTCCGGCGACCGCCCGAGCTGGATCGTCCTTGCCGCTGTCTCCGTCACACTCGCCCGGATCTCCTCTGGCCATGGCATCGGAACGTTGTCCGCCAGCAGCACGGTCTGCAACGCCGCTATCTTCAGCGGAGTTCGCGGCTCCAGCTTGTGGTTTTCGACGTACGTCCCGTTGCGTGATCCGAGGTCTTCCAGCAGGAATCCGTCCGAGGTTTCTGTCAGCCGGCAATGCTGCCCGGAAACCGTCGGCTGCGTCAGCTTGATATCGCAGGTCGCCGACGTGCCAATCAGCCAGGATCGCACGGGCTTTGCGGTTGGAGTGGACATAGCACCCTCCAAAGTGTCGAGAGTGTAGCACAGCCGCCTCGACCCAGCGCCCGTCAGCGCGCCGCCTCCCTCCATCTCTGGGTAGTCACCCCACTTCGGTCGAAGTAGAATGTGCGCCGGGAGAATCTCTCATGACTCGGCGACTGGTTCGGTTTGCGGCAAGTGCCGTGGTGCTTCTGGCGGCAACGTCCGGATATTGCGGCGATAAGCCCACGAAAGAATATTGGGTGAAATTGGTCTGCGAATCCGCGGACAAAATCGCCACCGTGCGCTTCGGACCCGATGGCGCCGTCCTTGAAAAAGCCACGGACACCCGCATCCTCAAAAGCGACATCAGTGGCCCGCACGGCATCGCCTTCTCCCCCGACAAAATGAATTTCTTCGTCACCATCGGCCACGGCCGTCCGTATGGCACCGCTCTCAAATACGACTCCGACTCCGATCAGGTACTCAAGCAGGTCACGCTCGGCTATTTTCCCGCCACCGCCGACGTCACTCCCGACGGCAATTTCCTCTTTGCCGTCAATTTCAATCTCCACGGCGATCCGGTTCCCAGCAGCGTTTCGGTGGTGGACACCAACCAGATGCTTGAAGTGGCCCGCGTTCCCACCTGCGTCATGCCGCACGGTTCGCGCGTTGCCCACGACGGCCTCCACCAGTATTCCGCATGCATGATGAGCGATCTCCTCGTCGAAATTGACGCCCAGCGCATGAAAGTCTCCCGCACCTTCCGCGTCACCGCTGGAAAAGAGCAGGGCTACACCGGTCTCCCGCCCGAATTGGCTGAATCTCACGAGGGCATGCCCTCCCACGCCCCCATGACCGGCATCACCTGCGTCCCCACATGGGCGCAGCCCTCCAGTGATTCCACCCGCGTCTATGTCGCCTGCAACAAGTCCAACGAAATCGTCGAAGTGGACGCGAAGGACTGGAAGCTCGTCCGCCGCATCCCTGCCGGCAATGGCGTTTACAACCTCGGCGTCACCTCCGATGGTCGTCTGCTCCTCGCCACCAACAAAAAAGACGCTTCCGTTTCGATCTTCCGCACCGAAGACGGCAAGGAACTCGCCCGCCTCAAAACCAAGCGCAAGGTCGTCCATGGCGTCGCCGTCTCTCCCGATAACCGCTACGCTTTTTTCACCGTGGAAGGCGTCGGCGAAGAACCCGGCACCGTTGAAGTTGTAGATCTCGATGCCATGCAAGTTGTGGCGGAGGTCGACACTCCTCCGCAGGCCGCCGGCATCGATTACTGGAAGGAACAATAATTCCGGTTTCTCCGCCGCGCGCCCCGGAAGATTGTCCGCATTCAATGGAGGACTGGGGGTCGGAGCTTCAGCTCCGACATGAATCGCCACCGGCATGAGGGGCTTCAGCCCCTGACGAATTTACTCCACGACCGATGCCCTACAGCGCCGGCGCCGTCGTACTGCTATACGGCCGGTGCTTCCCCAACCGGTAGATACGCAGCCCCGTGTGCACGTCATTCACGTAAATCATACCGCCGTGCGGATACGCGCCCCACGCAAACGGCAAATTCGGGCGGTAGCCTTTCGCATCCCCGGACCAGATGTGCGCAATCTCGCGCCCCTGATCGTAAAGTTCGCCGCGCAACTCGCCGGAGACGTCCAGCACGCGCGCCCCGCCGTTGTAATACCCCATGTACAAAACATCGTCGAACACCCAGATGTTGTGCGCCCCCGCTTCCGGCACGCTGTACGTCGCCACTTCGTTCGGATGCTGCAGGTCCGAAACATCCACCACGTGGACGATGCCGCGCACCGGAATCCGTTCCCGCGACGCCAAGCTGAATATCCCCGGAAACACTTCATCGCCCACGAAAACGTAATTCTTGTAGTGGTACACCGCGTGCGCGCCTGCCAGCCACCCCGCCCCGTACATCTCGTCGTAGTTAAACCGATAGTTCGACACCAGTTTCGGGTGCTCCGGGCTTCCTCCCTTGATCCCGTTGCCCACGTCCAGGATCACTAGGCCGTCGCGCCAGTAAGCCAGGTACGCCAGCCCGTCGATCACCTGCAGGTCGTGCAGGTAGCGACCCGCCGTTGAAACTCCTTCTCCCTCCGGCAGCGCAATCTGCATCTGCCCCGAACTCTCCACTTCCCAGCGCGCCACCTCCTTTGGGTTCTTCACGTCCGCAAAATCGATCACCCGCATCGACCCCGTCGCGTCATCCGTGATGTACGCGTAATGCGAATTCAGATACGCGCTGTGTACGCCTCCCGTCACGGTCGCCGTGTATTCCGAAATCACTTTCGGATGCATCGGGTCCGATGTGTCGAAGAAGACGATCCCGTTCTTCCGGCTCGAAGCACCTTCCCGCGTCAGCACCCCGATCTTCCCGTCCGCGGTCACGCTCACGTCGTTGATCAGCCGTGCATCCACCTTCAGCGGATCGGCCGCCACGGGATGCGCCGGATCGGATATGTCGTAGATGTAGAGCTTGTCGCTGATCGAGGAAAGATACGCGTAGTGGTCCCAGATCCATTCTTCCGCAAACTGTTCTTCCGGCGGCATCGCGAATCCCACGCGTTCCACTTCCCGGGCGATGTCGCGCGGAGCGGCTACCACGCTCGCCGCTGCCGTTTTCCCGCCCACCGTTGCCAGCACCGTGTAGGTCCCCGGCGCATCCGCCACGAATGCCCCGTCGGGATAAATCTGCGCCCCGTTCCCCTGCACCGACCACGCCACCTGGTAGGGCAACGCCGCCCCGCCCTTGTCCGTGGCCGCGAAATGCACCACCGTTCCTGTCTTCGTGGAAACCGTCTCCGGGCTCACCGCCAGCTTCGAAACCGTATCCTTAGTTATTTCCAGCGTGATCTCGCCCGTTTTCCCGTCGCCCTCGGCCTGGATGCGCGCCTTGCCGGGCTTCAGCGCCTGCGCCAGGCCCGCCCCGTCCACCGCTGCCACCTTCGGGTCCAGTGACGTCCATTTCAGCGCGATGTCCGTCCGCGGGTCCCCGTTCGGATTTCTCGGCGTCGCCGTCAGTCGCTCGCTACCTCCTGTGGGAAGCGGCGCGGTCACCGGCGCGATGTCGATCCGCACGATGTGCGGTTTCTCCACCGTCACGTGCGCGTACCCGATCTTGCTCCCGATCAGCGCGCCGATCGTCACTTCGCCCGGTTGGAAAAACGAGATTTCCCCGCTCTGGTCCGCCCCGGCCACGTCGAAAGGTGCTGCAAACCAGTATTTCACCGCATCCGGCAGCGTGTTTCCCGCCGCATCCTTCGCCACGGCCTTGAACGCCATCTTCGCGCCCACCGTCGCCGTTGCATGATCCGGCGTCACCTCCACCACCGCGATGTTCGAAACCTCTCCGGGCTTCGCTTCCGGTTCCAAAGGTTTTTGCGCCCGCGCTTGCAAACCACACATGCCTCCCGTCAGGCTTAGCCCAATCCCGCACCGCAGAAACACTTTGCCCCAGGAAATCCGAATCATGCCGTTGCCTCGCTTCGATAACTCAATGAGAATTGAAAAACGCCAACCGATGAGCCGTGAGTCTAGGTCACCCCTCCCCGGCTGTCAACGAAAGATGAAATCGAAGTGAACGAATAGGGACTTTGTTCTTTGTGTTCGGATTCGATGGGCCCAACCAATCGCGCGAACAACAGCCGCGATCTCACTTTCCGTCTCGGGCTTCACTTCGCTCCTCGAATAGCGCTCACATCTCTCGCTGCATCGCCCCGGAATCCCGCAATTCCGCCAGCAATTCCTCCAGCCGCCGCAATGGCGCAATGAACCGCTTCCGATTCTCCGCCCGGGTCGCGATTAGAGAAACTCCTACCCACGCCGCGAACACCACTATGCCCGCTGCCGGATTCGCCTCCACGCCTCCCTGCACAAACCAGGTAAACGTCAGCATCACGATGATCGCGCTGCTCACCGGCACGCCCACCCAGTCCATCTGCTTCTTGAACCGGAAGAACTCCGCCAGCCGCGTATAATCCTCCTCCACCTTCTGCAACAAATCAGGTGCCGCCGGACTCGCCGCTTTCCTCCCGCCGCCAAACAACGCCTTCACTCTCCGAATTAGCGCCACCGTCAGCGGGCTGTAAAGCGCCGCCCCTGCCAGGCACAGCAACACCGTCTGCTTGTCCGTCCAATGCGTCTCTGCCGTGCGCGCCAGAAACCAATACAAAATTGTCTGGTAAACGATCATTGCCCACACGTACTTCCCCGCAGTCCCGTACTCCTTCCTCGTCCGCACCGCCACAATCGTCTTCAACTCCTTCCCCGCTAGCGGCGCGCTTCCCGCCCCCTGCTCTTTCGCATCCTTCCATACGCTTTCCAAAACATGGTTGTTCGTGGCCATGGTTCTTCCTTTCTTCTACGCCATTCCTTGCAAACGCTCTTTCAGCGCCCGCTTGATTCGCACCAGGCGAACGCTCACGTTCGTGCGGCTCAGCCCTGTGATCGACGAAATCTCCTCGTAACTCTGCTCCTCCAGGTGCAGCAGGATGATCGCCTTGTCCACGTCCGATAACCCCGCTATCGCTTCGTGCAGCCGCTGCACTTTCTCCGCCTTGCTGATCTCTTCGCTCGGGTGCGGCGCCCCGGATGCGGTTTCCGCCGCCTCCGCCAGTTCCGCCCCTTGCTTTGTCCGCCGGCTCCGCCGGATGTGCGTGATTGCCGTGTTCAGCGATACCTTGTACATCCACGTGGAAAACTTCGATTCTCCCTTGAATTGCGGATACGACTTCCATAGCTGGTACAGGATCTCCTGGAATAACTCTTCTCGTTGCGCGGCGTCGCGATGGAAATAAGTCCGGCAAACCTGGTGTGCAATCCCCAGGTTCTCGTTCAGTCTCGCCAGAAACGTCGTCTCCACCTCGCCGTTCATTCCGCCATCCTCAAATCTTCCGCACAACAAATGAGTAGCCACTCAAGTCAAAAAGCTACACTCCAAACTCCCCATTCCCTGAATCTCACCCCTATCCGTACTTCCGTCATTCGCCCAGCAAGGGCCCTAATTTCCAGCTTTTCCATCGTCTCGGCTTTATGTGATTTTCAACTAGGTAGGAGTATGATGGGTGCTCTCGAAGTCCCCAGTAGAGACCTCGCAGCCCGGAGGGCCGCCATGGCTCACCGCTTTACGATCGGTGTCGAAGAGGAATTCCAAATCATTGATCCCGAAACGCTGGAGCTCCGCTCGCACGTTGTCCAGCTCCTCAGTTCCGCCGCCGCCCGCGGCGTCGGCGACCTCGTAAAGCAGGAAATGCACCAATCCATTGTCGAAACCGGCACCAAAATCTGCGAAAGCGTCAGCGAACTCCGCCTCGAAATGCACCGCACCCGCAGCGAGCTCGTTATGGCCGCCGAAAGCACCGGCCTCCAGGTTGCCGCCGCCGGCACCCACCCCTTTTCCAGCTGGATCGATCAGGTCATTTCGCCCGGTGAACGCTATCAGCACATCGTCGAAGAAATGGGCCAGCTCGCCCGCTCTCTCCTCATTTTCGGCATGCACATTCACATCGCCATGCCCGATAAGCAGACCACCATCGACATGATGAACATGGTCCGCTACTTCCTCCCGCACCTCCTCGCCCTTTCTACCAGCTCTCCGTTCTGGATGGGACGCAACACCGGCTTGAAATCCTTCCGCACCACGGTCTTCCGCAGGTTCCCCCGCACCGGCATTCCCGAAGTCTTCGAGTCCTGGAGCGCCTACGAAAATTTCATCAATCTTCTCGTCAAGCTTAATTGCATTGATAACGGCAAAAAAATCTGGTGGGATGTCCGTCCTCATCCGGCGTACGGCACCCTCGAATTCCGCTTGTTCGACACCACCACAAAAGTCGAGGAAGCCGTCGCCATCGCCGCTCTCACGCAAGCCATCATCGTGAAGCTCCACCAGCTGTACACGCGCAACCAGAGCTGGCGCATTTATCGCCGCGCCCTCATCGAGGAAAACAAATGGCGCGCCGCCCGTTACGGCATCGAAGGCAAGCTCATCGATTTCGGCCGCGAAGAGGAAGTCCCCATGCACGAGCTGATGTACGAACTCCTGGAATTGGTTGACGATGTCGTCGACGACTTGGGCAGCCGCGGGGCCGTGGATTACATCCACACCATCCTGAATGAGGGCACCAGCGCCGAACGCCAGCTCCGCGTCTACCAGCAGACTGGAAACCTCAAGGATGTCGTGCGCCATCTGGTCGGCGAAACTCGCGCCAGCGTGATGGATACCCGGTCGAGTTCCGCCGGCTCCATCAACTAACAACACGTTCCAACTCCAGATCGAGGAGAAAAAATGACCAAGGTTGGACTGATTTGCGGGCGAGAGTTCAGTTTTCCTCCGGCATTCATCGCTCGTGTCAACGAAATCGGCAAGAAAGACGGCGTCACCGCGGAACTCGTCAAACTCGGCGGCACCAGAATGGGCGAACCTCCCGAATACCAGGTCATCGTCGACCGCCTTTCCCATGAAGTCGAGTATTACCGCGGCTACCTCAAGCACGCTGTCCTTCAGGGAACCTACGTCATCAACAATCCCTTCTGGTGGACCGCCGACGATAAATTCTTCAACTATTCCGTCATGGCCAAACTCGGCGTCGCCATTCCGAAAACCGTCCTGCTTCCGCAGAAAGGCTATCCCCCCGACGTCGACATCAATGCCGAATCTCTCCGCAACCTGAAATATCCCGTCGATTGGAATGGTTTGCTCGACTACGTTGGCCGTCCCGCCATCCTCAAGCCTTTTTCCGGCGGCGGCTGGAAGCACGTCTACAAGGTAAATAATAAGGAAGACCTTCTCGAGGCCTACGACAAGACCTCACCCTATTGCATGACCCTCCAGGAGTTCATTGATTTCACCCAGTACGTCCGTTGCTTCACCTTCGGTAAAACCGACATTCTCCCCGTCGCCTACGATCCCAAGGAACGCAAGTACAATGTCGAGCACAGTTACCTCTCCAAAGAAGTTGGTGCCCGGGTCGTGAAGGACGCGCAGACCATCAACCTCGCCTTGGGCTACGAAATGAACACCATCGAATTTGCCGTCAAGGACGACGTCCCCTACGCCATCGATTTCCTCAATCCCGCTCCGGACTTCGAACGCGACCGCATCACCGAATTTTATTTCGAGCACGTCCTCGAAAAAATGTCCCGCTTGGTAATCGACCGCGCGCTTCACGGCAACGTCTCGAACACCTGGCCCCGATGGGAAGAGATGCTGGGCCTGGGTGCCGCCGCCGGCTTCACCGCGGCGCCGCGCGCTGCTCAAGCATCTCTTGCGGCCCCGTCAAGCGCGGCCCGCTGACCACCATGGCAGCGAAGCCCACTCCCGGCCCCGACGCGGTCGAAAGCTGGAATGAACTTCTCGGCCCGGCCCTGCAGGAATCCCCGGATTTCCCGAAGGACTTCCTGAAACGCCTCCGTGTGGCGAAGTTGGTCTTCGGCAAGCGCGTCCATTGTCCTTTTCTCCGCCCTTATTTTCTTTCCACGGCTGACGAAGATCGCGTCCGCCGCGCAACCGAAACTCTCGCCCAGCTTGCCGAACGCCTCGCCTCTCTCGCTCTTGAAGACAAATCTCTCCTCGCGCAATTTCATCTCCGCCCGGAGGAAGAGCGCCTCGTCCGCTTGCCCGCCGGGCGCGGACCCGCCAGCACCGCCTCGCGCGTGGACGCCTTTTTGCTCCCCGAATCTCTCAAGTTCACCGAGTACAACGGCGAATCGCCCGCTGGCGCTGGATACACCGAGTCCCTCGCCGGAATGTTCCGCGAATTGCCGGTGATGAAGCAGTTTGCACGACGCTTTGAAGTCCACTCCTATCCGCTAAGCGCCAAGCTCCTGGATGCCTTGATTCAAACTTTCTTCGATTGGGGCGGCTCGACAGCTCGCCCGCAAATGCTCATCACCGATTGGAAAGAAGTTCCCACCTGGAGCGAGTTCCAGATTCTGAAGCAGCGATTCGAGGCTCTCCGCGTCCCTGTCGTCCTCGCTGATCCCCGCGAACTCGATTGGGACGGCAAGAAACTCACCGCCAAAGGCAAGAAAATCGATCTGGTCTATCGCCGCGTCCTCATCAACGACATCATCGCCCGCCCCAGGGAATGCGAGCCACTGCTAAAAGCCTACGAGGCGCAAGCCGTCTGCGTCGCTAACAACTTCCGCTGCAAAATCCCCCACGTTAAGGCCTTCTTCGCCGTCCTCACCGACGCCCGGAACGCCAGGCTCTTCTCCTCCGGCGAACTCGACGTCATCCGCCGCCACGTTCCCTGGACGCGCGTCGTCGCCGACGTCAAAACCGATTATCAAGGTCAGCCGATTGCTCTCCTCGATTACATTCGGAAAAACCAGCACGATCTTGTCCTCAAGCCCAGCGACGAATACGGAGGTACCGGCGTCACCCTCGGCTGGGAAACCGAAGCCCGGGCCTGGGAACAAGCCATCCAGGTTGCTTTGCCCAAAGTCGGCCAGGGTTCCTGGATCGTCCAGGAAAAAATCGCTATGCGGCGCGGCGAATTCCCCTATATCGGCTCCAATGGCAAAGTGGAATTCCGCGACATGCTCGTGGATCTTGCCCCCTATCTCTTCCGCGGCGAGCTTGCCGGCTTCCTCACCCGCCTCAGCGCCAGCAGTCTCGCCAATGTCACCAGCGGCGGCGGACAAATCCCCGCCTTCCGCGTCGAGCCCAAGAAAGCAAAACGCGCGGCCGGTTAGCCTGCGCGCAGATTCCCACGATCAATGGAAAAGCCGCCTGCAAAAAACCGAGTGCCGTTCTGCGTCGAATGCCGCTCCCACGTTCCCTCTGGAACTCAACGCCAACGGCCCCCGCTTCTTCACGGCGGCCCACTGCCAATTCCTATTTTCTAATTTCTAGCTTCTGCTTCTACGCTGCTCCCATCGACCTTCTCGCCTGGAAGCATTCCCGGCAAAACACCGGTCGCCCCTGCGTCGGCCGAAAGGGAACTGTCGTTTCTTTCCCGCATTGCGAACACGTGGTTTTGGTTTCGGCTCGCGGTGCTCCGCCCCCGCCTCCGCCCGTTTCCGCCCGTTTCGCCTTGCACCCTTTACAGCGCTTCGGTTCGTTTTTGAATCCCTTGTCGGCGAAAAACATCTGTTCGCCGCTCGTAAAAACGAACTCGGCGCCGCACTCCGAGCACTTCAGCACCTTATCGTGGAATTCCATGACCCGCTCCCCCTGGACCCATATCGGGCGGGGGGCCGGGCTCTCGCACCACTGGCCTTTGCGCTTTCGTAGACCTGTAACCGGGGACGCCGGGCACGGATCCCAAGGGCCTGCGGGCGTAGAATAGCAACTAATACCCAACTTGCTCTGCCTGATAGGGGCCTGATCCCGGAAGTGCGGCGCCAAGACGCGTCTCGCTCAGGGCTTAATCCTGCTCGCGACGCTGCTTCTTGCGCAGTCGCTTCCGCGAAAGCGCTTCTTTCGCCCGGCGCTTTTCGCCGGGTTTCATGTAGAAACTGTGCTTCTTGATCTCCTTGATGATGTCTTCCTGTTGCACCTTGCGCTTGAAACGCCGCAGGGCATTCTCCAAGGATTCATTCTCCTGAATGACTACTTCTGCCAATGTACTTCACCCCAATTCCGGTTCGGATTGTCCACATGCAGTGCCGCTTGTGTCTCGCACTGTCCCTGGTTTTATTATCACATGAGGTCGTTGGCATCTTGTAGTCAATTCTGCCCTCCGAAGTCAAGTAATCTTTCTCCCAACCCCGCTTTTTCCCCTTCGCCTTACCTTCTGAGTTACTCTTACCCTCCTTGTAACTACTCTTTCTCCCTGCGTTCTCCTTCACTCTGCTGTTACACTGAGGAGCCGCAAGAAAATCCTGTCTCGGGAGCGACCCCATGCCCGATATGCGCGATGCCATCGGTGTGCTTCTGGCCGGAGGACAAGGAGAGCGCCTTTGGCCCCTCACCCGCGATCGCGCCAAACCCGCCGTTCCCTTCGGCGCCCTCTACCGCATCATTGACATCACCCTCTCCAATTGCATCAATTCCGGCCTTCATCGCGTCTTTGTCCTCACTCAATACAAGGCTCTAAGCCTTTCCCGCCATGTCCGCGCCGGCTGGTCCGGCCTCATGGGGCTCGGTGAATTCATCGAAGTTCTTCCTCCCCAGATGCGCGTCTCCCAGCAGTGGTACCAGGGCACCGCCGATGCCGTCTACCAGAACATCTATTCCATCGGCAGCGAACGCTCCAAGTACACCTTCATCCTCTCCGGCGACCACATCTACAAGATGGACTACGCCAAAATGCTCCAGCAGCACATCGATTCCGGTGCCGAAGTCTCCGTCGCCACCATCGAAGTCCCCGTCGCCGAAGCCGCCCGCCAGTTTGGCGTCATCGAGACCGATAAGGACTGGCGCATCGTCGGCTTCGAGGAAAAGCCCCACCTGCCAAAAACCTCGCCCCACAAATCTACGCACTGCAACGCCTCCATGGGCGTCTACATCTTCAATACCCAGCTCCTCATCCCCACCCTTCTCGCTGATTCTGAGGACCCCAAGTCCGCCCACGATTTCGGCAAAAACATCATCCCCCGCATCATCTCCAAGCATCGCGTCTTCGCCTATAACTTCGTGGATGAAAACTCCAAGGAATCCCTCTACTGGCGCGACGTCGGCACGATTGACGCCTATTACGAAGCCAACATGGATCTCGTCAGCGTCTCTCCCGTCTTCAACCTCTACGACAAGGCCTGGCCCCTCCGCACCTGGCAGCAGCAGTATCCCCCCGCAAAATTTGTCTTCGCCGATGCCGACCGCATGGGTATCGCCCTGGATTCCATCGTCGGCCACGGCTCCATCCTCTCCGGCGGCCGCGTGCAAAACTCGCTGCTCGGCTACGATGTCCGCGTCAACAGCTATTGCGAAGTCACCGCTTCCATCATCTATAACCACGTCAATATCGGGCGCCACTCGCGCGTCTGCCGCGCCATTATCGATCGCCACGTCAGCCTGCCCGAGCACACCGAAATCGGCTACGACCTCGAAGCCGACAAGCGCCGCTTCCACGTCACTCCCTCCGGCATCGTCGTCGTCGTCCGCCAGGAATCCCTCATCGAAGAACCCGAACCCCAGTAAGGAGCGAAATCCTCCCTCCTAGTCTGTGGCCAGCCGGCGGCGCTCGCCCCGGCCCCGCGATTTTGTAGCAACCTGGAATTTGCAGCGGCCGCTCTTCTCTTCCTCCCTATCCTCTTCCCACGCTTCTGTAATCCCGAGCGAAGCGGCCCAATCTTTCCTTCGCGCCGGGTTTTGGCGCGTCGCGCCGCGCAGTCGAGGGACCCTTGCCGGGTGCCGCACCCTGTGAATTTTCAGGGTGCGGTTTTTCGCTTCGCGGTGCCCCGTCTTCTGAGGCGGCCACCTCCCACTCCTCGCCACGACCTATCCGGTCTAGAATTACCTCCAACTTAGGCACGCCACAAACGGGGAGATCTTTCCTATGAACAAAATTATTTGTGCGCTCGCACTGACCCTTGGAACCATCCATCCGGCTTTCTCGCAGCAGCCCTCGCCCAAGGAGTCCGTCACACCCGCGCGCCCCGAGGTCCTCGTCCTCGGCGTCTACCACATGTCAAATCCCGGTCGCGATATCTTCAACATGAAAGCCGACAACGTTCTCTCTCCTAAGCGTCAGGATGAGATTGCCCAGGTCATTGCCGCACTCAAGAAATTCAACCCCACAAAGATCGTCGTCGAGCAGGAAGTAGGCGACGAAGGCGTTCAGAAGAATTATTCCGATTACCTTGTCGGCAAGCATGAGCTTACCAACAATGAAACCGAACAGCTCGGCTTTCGTCTCGCAAAGGAACTCGGCCACAAATCCGTCTATCCCGAAGACACCGAGGGCGATTTCCCCTTTCAACGCCTGATCAACTACGCGAAGGGAAGCGGCCGTTCCAAGGAGCTTGACGCCATCATGTCGGAGATCGGCGAGATGGTGAAAGCCCAGGATGCCTATCTCCAATCGCACACCGTGTTGGAGACCCTTCTCTACATGAACGCGGAGGAAAAGGTCGCCGAGGATGTCGGCTACTACTATCGCGAAGCAGCCATTGGAGAGCCCGATGATTGGCCCGGCGCCGATCTCCTCGCCGAATGGTTCCGCCGCAACGCCCGAATCTACACCAACGTCATGCAACTCGTCGCCTCGCCGGGCGAACGAGTGCTCGTCATCTTCGGTGCTGGCCATCTCGGCTGGTTGCGACTCGACTTCGCCGGCAATCCCAAGCTCCGCCTCCGCAAGCTCTCCGAATTCGCTCAATAGCGGAACTCCCTGCGGGTACCGGCTGCCCCACACTTTCCGCGAGTTTTGCGGAACGCGCGGGTTCTTGCGATTTAAAGCGACCGAACCGCTTTTCTGTTGCCTCCGCACCCTTTGTGATCTGTATGTTCGTTCTGCCTGTCCGCTGTCTCTCTGTGTCCTCCGCTCTCTTTGTGCTCTCTGCGTTAATTCTTGCTTTGACTGTCAGCTGTCGACTGTGCGCGTTTTTCCCTTGGTTCCCCTCCGCCCTCCATATACCCTTCCATCCCATGCGGACTTCCCTCGCCATTCTTTTCCTGATTGCCGCAACGCCTGCTTTCCCCCAATCCCGCGACTGGCCCGTCTACGGCGGCACCCCCGATAACAACCACTACTCCCCGCTTTCCCAGATCAATCGCGACAACGTGAAATCCCTCCGAATCGCATGGACCTTCGACACTGGCGAAACCGGAGGCCTGCAAACCAGCCCTATCATCGTGGACTCTGTCCTATACGGCATTACACCTTCGCAAAATATCCTCGCGCTCGACGCCGCTACCGGAAAACTCCTCTGGAAATTCAATTCAGGCATCGCCGGCACGCAACCCGACCGCGGCCTCGCCTATTGGACCGATGGCAAGGACCGACGCATCCTCGTCGGCATCATGAATTTCGTCTATGCGCTCGACGCTACTACCGGCAAACCTATCGCGACCTTCGGCCAAACCGGACGAATTGACCTCCGTGAGGGACTCGGTCGCCAACCCGCCTCCCACCAGTTCGTCGTGCTGACCAGCCCGCCCGTCGTCTACAAGGACATCTTCATCGTCGGCGGCCGCAACCCGGAAACTCTCCCCGCTCCTCCCGGCGACATTCGCGCCTTCGACGTCCGCTCCGGAAAACTGCGCTGGGCGTTCCATACCATCCCGCATCCCGGCGAATTTGGCTACGACACCTGGCCAAGAGACGCCTGGAAAACCAGCGGTGCCGCCAACAACTGGACCGGCATGACCGTCGACGTCGCGCGCGGCATCGTCTTCGTCCCCACCGGCTCCGCTGCCTCCGACTTCTACGGAGTCGATCGCGCCGGAGACGATCTGTTCGCCAATTGTCTTCTGGCTCTCGACGCAGAAACCGGCCGTCGCCTCTGGCACTTTCAGGGAGTTCGCCACGACATCTGGGATCGCGATTTTCCCTCGCCGCCGGTTCTCCTCACCGTCCAGCACGATGGCAAGAAAATTGACGCCGTTGCCCAGCCCTCCAAACAGGGTTTCGTCTATCTCTTCGATCGCCTCAACGGCGAGCCGCTCTTTCCCATCGAGTATCGCGACTATCCCACCAGCACCGTCCCCGGTGAAGTCACCGCTCGCCAGCAAGGCCTCCCCGCAAAGCCCGCCCCCTTCGCTCGCCAGAGTTTCACCGCAGACATGCTCACTCAGCGCACGCCCGCCGTTCATCAGTGGGCCCTCGAAAAATTCAAGTCCTTCCGCAACGGCGGCCAGTTTTTCCCTCTCGCCATCGGAAAGGACACTGTCGTTTTCCCAGGTTTCGATGGCGGCGCCGAATGGGGCGGCTCTGCGGTCGATCCCGAAACTTCCATCATCTATAGCAACGCCAACGACATCGTTTGGACCGGTGCCCTCGCCGAAACCAGCCCCGAAAAAACAGCCAGGGCACTCTACGCCAACCAGTGCGCAATCTGTCACGGCGAAAATCGCGCTGGCTCTCCTCCCAATTTTCCTTCTCTAATCGGAGTCGCTTCCCGACTCTCCGCCCACCAGATTGCGCAAACCATCGAAGAAGGGAAGGGCCGCATGCCCAGCTTCCCGAATCTCACCGGTGAACAAATCGACGCCCTCATCGCCCTTCTTTCCACCGGCGAAGACACTGTCCTCGTCGTCGATGGGCCGCCGCTCCCTGCCACCAAATATCACCTCACCGGCTACAAACGCTTCTACGATCCCGATGGCTATCCCGCAGTCGCGCCTCCCTGGGGCACGCTCAATGCCATCAATCTCAACACCGGCGAATATGTCTGGAAAATTCCGCTCGGCGAATATCCCGAACTCGTCACCCAAGGCCTCAAAAACACCGGCACCGAAAACTATGGCGGCCCTATCGTCACCGCCGGCGGCCTCCTCTTCATCGGCGCCACTAACTTCGACAAAAAATTCCGCGCCTTCGACAAATCCACCGGCGAACTCCTTTGGGAGACCACGCTCCCCTTTTCCGGCAATGCCACCCCCGCCACCTATTCCGTCAACGGTCGTCAGTTCGTCGTCATCGCCGCCGGCGGGGGCAAGGATCCCAGATCACCCTCAGGCGGCCTCTACATCGCCTTTTCCCTCCCCACGAAGTGAGGGCGATGGCGCCCCGCGAAACGTAGGGGCGGCTTTACCCCGCCTCCACTCTTCTCTTTCTCTGCGTCAACTCTTCTCTTCGACTGTCAACTGCCGGTTGTAGACTGTCGGCTGTCAGCCTCTTCCTGCCGGTCTCCAATCACCAGTCGCCTCTCCCCTCCTTTGCTACAATATCCAGTTGCCCCAATCCATTCAGGAGCCACTGCATCCATGTCTACCAAAATCACTCGCGTCCGCGCCCGCCAGATCCTCGATTCCCGCGGCAATCCTACCGTCGAAGCCGATGTCACTCTCGAGTCCGGCGCCTTTGGGCGTGCGGCTGTTCCTTCCGGCGCTTCCACCGGCGAACACGAAGCCCTCGAACTCCGCGACGCCGACAAATCCAAATATCTCGGCAAGGGGGTCCTCAAGGCCGTCCAGAACGTCAGCGCCGAAATCGCCAAGTCCGTCACGGGGCTCGACGCCGCCGATCAGCGCGCCCTTGACCACAAAATGATCTCGCTCGACGGCACGCCCACCAAGTCCCGCCTCGGCGCCAACGCCATCCTCGCCGTCTCCATGGCTTCCGCTCGTGCTGCCGCCGCTTCCTTGAAGCAGCCGCTCTACAAATATCTCTCGCGCTATTCCACGGACAACTCCGCCAATCTGCTTCCCGTCCCTATGATGAACATCCTCAACGGCGGCGCCCACGCCGATAGCTCCGTGGACTTCCAGGAATTCATGGCCATGCCCGTCGGCGCTCCTTCGTTCAGCGAAGCCCTCCGCTGGGGCGTCGAAGTTTTCCACTCCCTGAAAGCCGCACTCAAGAAGCATGGCTATTCCACCTCCGTCGGCGACGAAGGAGGCTTCGCTCCCAGTTGCAAGTCCAATGAAGAAGCCATTCAGATCGTTCTCGAAGCCATCACCGCCGCCGGCTACAAGCCCGGCGAACAAGTCGCCATCGCGCTCGATCCCGCCGCCAGCGAGTTCTACGACAAGGCCAGCGGCAAGTACGTCTTCAAGAAGTCCGACAAGTCCACGCACTCTTCTTCCGAATTGGCCGCCTATTGGACTACCTGGGTCGAAAAATATCCCATCGTTTCCCTCGAAGACGGCATGGCCGAAGACGACTGGGCCGGCTGGAAAACGCTCACGCAAAGCGTCGGCGCGAAGACCTCCAAGAAAAAAATCCAGCTGGTCGGCGACGATCTCTTCGTCACCAACACCGAGCGCCTTTCGCGCGGCATCAACGAAGGCATCGCCAACGCCATTCTCATCAAGCTCAACCAGATCGGCAGCGTCACCGAAACCATCGACGCCATCGAACTCGCCCGCAAAGCCGGTTACAACTCCATCATTTCCCATCGCTCCGGCGAAACCGAGGACACCTTCATCGCCGACCTCGCCGTCGCCACCGCCGCCGGCCAAATCAAAACCGGCTCCGCCTCACGTACTGACCGCATCGCCAAATACAACCAGCTTCTCCGCATCGAAGAGGAACTCGGCTCCGCCGCCCGATTCAACGGCAAAGCCCCTCTGGTTTGACGGTGACTCGTGACGCGTAACTGGTAGTTCAATCGAACAAGGCGGGCCGCATAGCCGAGGGATCCGGGCAACCAATCGAATTGTTCCGCAACTCGCGCCGTTCTCCCCGTCTCTGCGGTAAGCTCTTCTCCGTCTCTATCTCCCGATGAACCGCAACGCTTCCATGCTCCTCGTCCTCGCCGCCGTCGCGGCCGCGCTCGCTGTTGCTGCTCACCAGCACAACCAACTCGTCCTCATCTACATCTTCAAGCCTCTCGGCACGCTCCTCATCCTCTTCTTCGCTCTCGCCTACCGCAGCAAAGTCCGCCTCGCCTACTCGCGCTGGATTTGCCTCGGCCTGCTCTTCTCTCTTGTTGGCGATGTCCTCCTCATCTCGCCCGACAAATTCTTCGTCGCCGGCCTCGCCGCTTTTTTTCTCACGCATCTCGCCTATCTCACCGCCTTTACGCGCGACGCCAAATTTCCCGCCAACTGGCTCGTCTGGATCGTGTTCCTTGCTATTGCCGCGGAAGACTTCCTCCAACTCCACGTGCGTCTCCCCCACGGCCTCGGGCTTCCCGTCGCGCTCTACGCCGTCGCTCTCGCCACCATGGCCGCGCAAGCCATCGGCCGCGCCATCCGCCTCCAGACCCTCGCCTCCAAATTCGCCGCCATCGGCGCCATACTCTTTCTCCTCTCGGACACGCTCCTCGCCTGGAACCGCTTCCAGAAACCCATCGCCGCGGCGTCCGTGCTCATCCTCACGCTCTATTATGCCGCGCAGTTCCTCATCGCGCTGTCCACCAATCCGTCGGTTCCGCCTCCTGAACTCATGCCTTCCTCGTAACATGCCTGGCAATATCCCGGTGACACTTGCTACAACTCTCGCCTTCTCGCCGGGCGTACACTAAACTCTTGGGCGCTTCCGGCGAATCTTCGCCGTTCCTGCTGCTCGCCTTCACTCCGCCGGGAAGCCCTGCGCCGTTCGCGCACTCATGAGCGCCACCGCCCAAACCGAAGCCATCCTCGCCGACCACGGCTCTCCCGCCATCAATCCCTGGTGGATCGCCGGCACCGTCATGCTCGCCACCTTCATGGAGGTGCTGGACACCAGCATCGCCAACGTCGCCCTTCCCCACATCGCCGGCAGCCTTTCCGCCGGCATTGACGAAAGCACCTGGGTCCTCACTTCCTATCTCGTCTCCAACGCCATCGTCCTTCCGCTCACCGGCTGGTTTTCGCGCCTCTTCGGACGCAAGCGCTTCTATATGTCCTGCGTTGCCATCTTCATGATCAGCTCGCTCCTTTGCGGGCTGGCCCCCAGCCTCCCGCTCCTCGTCTTCTTCCGTGTTCTCCAGGGAGCGGGCGGCGGCGGTCTCCAGCCCGTCTCGCAGGCCATCCTCGTCGAAAGCTTCCCGCGCGAAAAGCAGGGCATGGCCATGGCCATTTACGGCATGGGCGTTGTCGTCGCGCCCATCATCGGCCCCACGCTTGGCGGCTGGATCACGGACAGCTACTCCTGGCGCTGGATCTTCTTCATCAATATTCCCGTCGGCATCCTCTCGCTCTTCTTCACTTCCTCGCTCATCCACGATCCCGAGCATCTAGTGCAGCTCCGCAAGGGCGCGCGCGTCAAGATCGACTACATCGGCCTTGCCATGCTCAGCCTTGGCCTCGGCTTCCTCCAGGTCGTCCTCGACAAGGGCCAGCGCGACGACTGGTTCGGCTCCCACTTCATCGTATGGGCCACCACCGTTGCCGTCGCCGGCATCGTCGGCACCATCGTCTGGGAGCTTCGCCAGAAAGATCCCATCATCGAGCTGCATCTGTTCAAGGACCGCAACTACGCCATGGCCACCTTCACCATGTTCGCGCTCGGCGTGGTCCTCTATGGCAGCACTGTCCTGCTCCCCGTCATGCTCCAGACGCTCGCCGGCTACACCGCCGAGCTCAGCGGCCTCGTCCTCTCCCCGGGAGCCATCGTCACGCTCATCACCCTGCCGTTCGTCGGCCGCCTGCTTGGCAAATACGAAGCGCGCTGGCTCGTCATCTTCGGCCTCGCCATTCTTTCCTTCGGCATGTGGTCGCTCTCGAAGCTCAATCTCTATGCCAGCTTCTGGACCTTTGTGTGGGTGTGGATCATTTCCCGCGGCGGCCTCGGCTTTCTCTTTGTTCCCATCAATGTCGCCGCGTTCTCTTTCGTTCCCAAGGAACGCATGAACAGCGCCACCGGCCTCATCAATCTGGCGCGCAACATCGGCGGAGGCGTGGGCATTTCGCTCGTCACCACCATGCAAGCCCGCCTCGCGCAGGTCCATCAGGCCTATCTCGTCAAGGACTACTCCCCCTACGACCGCAAGTATCAAGCCGCGCTCCACGGACTCGCCGCCACGCTCCAGGCGCAGGGCGTCAACGCCACCGATGCGCTCACCCGCGCCAAGGGCTTGCTCTATTACGAACTACAGCGCCAGGCCTCCATGCTCGCCTTCGTGGACGTTTTCCGCTTCATGGCCTTCCTCTGCCTGGCCATGATGCCGCTCATGTTCCTCATGAAGAAATCCTCCACCTCGCCGTCGTCGTCTCCGCTCGCCCACTGATTGTTCGTCTGCCGTCGCGCCTCGCGCTGCGGCTACTGCATCTGCGGCGTCTTGCTCTTCGAAGCGGCCTTGGCGTGTTCCTTGCGGATGCGGTCCTTGTCCTTTTCCGTCGGCGGGTAGCTCTCGAATCCCTTGGCGATCTCCTGGCTGACCTTTTCCGGCAGCTTGTCCACGTTCAGGATCTGCTGCTGCAGATACATCCGCCAGGCCAGGTCGCGCTTTTTCGCGTCAATCAGGTCGATCATCAGCGCGCCGTTGCGCGTCACCGACGTGTACCACAGGGTCCACGATTGCGACCACCAGTCTCCGGTGAACATATCGTAGCCGCCGAAATTGTCGTTTCCCGCATAGTTCAGCTGGTTCGCGCTTTCCGCCAGGTAGCGGACCGCCAGGTCCGGATTCTCGCTGGGCTGCACCTCTTTCAATCCGCGCTGCGCCAGCGCGCGCGCCACCGCGTCGTGCACCGTGTTCCGCACCAGATCGGGGTTCAGTGGAGACGTGCCCAGATGCTCCACGCCGCCGATGAACGCGAACGTCTTGTATTGCGTAAAGTCCAGGTTCGGATTGAAATCCACGCTGGTCTTCCCGAGGCAGGGAGCGGCCAGCAGCGCCGCCGCGCCCAACAGCGGGAGGGAAATCGCCAACAGCTTATGTACCGGGATCCGCATCGTTCCTCCGTTGTCCCGCCATCTTATGCGATTTCCCCGCCGCTTGCGTAGCGGCCGCTTTTTGAGGTGGGCGCGGTTCATCGCCGGAACAGAGAGAAGCCCGACGACGGTTTGCGCTGGCGGGCGAAGTCGAGTCCGCGGCGACGGGCGAGGCGGGCGCATTCATCGGCGTCGGGAGGAGGAACATTCTTGCGGAGGTCCTGGGAGCCGGGTGGAAGCGTGAGATCGATTGGGTGGAAATGGTTGTAGAAGTCGGCTGGACGAGGGGAGGCTACGGCAGCAGTGGATTGGGACGGCGCGGTTTTGGCGGACGAAGATTTTTTGGGGGCTGAGGGCTTTGGGGATGTAGATGCTTCCGAAGCGAGCGGGGCGGCGGAGAATGCGGAGTTGGAGGAGGTTTCGGGGACGGTTATCGGAGAAGCGTTTTCGGAGGAAGAGGGCCGGGCACTTTGAGGCTGAGTGCAAGCAAGCCCGGCCGCTACAGGGGGAGTTGAGGGAGCGGAGCCGGAGTCGGCAGACGGAGCAGAAGTTGAGGCGGCGGGAGGTTCGGCGGAAGGTTCGGGGCGGGAGTCGGTTGGGGGATCGGAGGGATCGCCACGATCGGGACGGGGGATGGACCAGTTCATGACGGAATCGCGGCTGGCTTGTTCGGCTTCGCGTTGGGCGCGTGCTTCGAGGAGTTTCTGGTGGTAGGCGCTTTCGCGCTGGCCGCGCTGGAGGATGAGGCAAAGGTAGGCGTAGTTGGAGGCTTCCTTGGGGGTGAGGCGACCCTGAACGCGGAGGAGGACGACGCGGGTGAGGAAGCGATTGATTTCATCGGGATTGGACAGTTTGCCGGCGGCTTCGGTAAGTTCGGCGATGAGGAGTTCTTCAGGCCTGGGCTTGTGAGTGAGGCAGAAGCGCAGGCTGGTGGAACAGATGGGCTGGGAGCACTGGCGTCCAGCGGGGGAGCGATGCTCGCAGCGGGGGAATGGGAGTTCGGATTTCGGTCTCGGGTCCAGCTTTTCGATGAGTTCGTGAATCATGATTCAGCTCCTTGGTATTTTGGGAAACGGGCGGGGGGTACACCCCGGGGGTTGGGGTAAGAGACGTAAATAAAAGAGTTAGCGTGGGCGTTGAGGTACCCCTCGCCGAAGGCACTCCCTTCCCATTCCCTCAGGGTGAACAGGACAGCACGGGCGTGGAGTAGAGAAGGTTGGAGGGTGGAGCGTCGACGCGTCACGAGGGATGTTATCATGGGAATGGTACCTTTGTCAATAATTATATTATAGGTAAACTATTCGAATAGGGAGCGTTCGAACGCGGCGTTCGAACGGCTGGCGGGGTGATGGGGAGGGGAGATCAGAGATCAGAGATCAGGGCCGGAAAGCGCGAGCAGCGAGCGGCGGACAGCTAGCAGAAAACAGTCAACAGAAGCGGAAAATAGAGATCGCGAACCAGGACTTGGGGAGGACAGCAGCGGGAATAGGGATCCGGGGCAGCGCAAGACCCAGGTATCGAGGGATGGGACGTGGGGTAAGCGGCTGCGAACGGAAAGAAATCGCAGAGAAAATCCGCACGCTTCAAAAGCGGAAGCATGCGGCACCCGGCGTAGTACGCAAGCACAACCAAGTAGCAACGGGCCGGGCCTTCGGGTTCCGGCCCTTTCTCTTTCAAATGAACGCGCTTGACCCAGCGTAGGCTCGATGCCTGCACTCCGGCACGTCAGCTAAAGTCCCAATTGAGCTCGTTTCTTCTCGGAGAGCCACACCTCGCTCATGGTTCCGTGATGTGTCAAATCAAGCTGTTGAAGAAAATCCTTTCGGGCGTTCTCATCAGCGCCAATCTTTTCCGAGAGAAAATTATCCAAATCGGTCCGGCTGGAGAATCGACGCGGCTTCATTGCCGCCATTGCGCCGTCGGGCAGTCGAGGCCCATACATCAGGTCTATGGACTGGTCGTCGTGCCGCAAACCATGAAGAAATCCATTAATCATGTGGTATTACCTCCTTCCTATTCAAAGTACACCTTTCCAGGCCGCTGTCAATCGCGACCCACCAATTGACTTTTGTCAGATTTGTTGACAACTTGCTGTGGAGGTGAGCGCTAGTGAGATGCCTTTTGTTTTGTTTGGTACTGATGGCAGGAGGTGCGAAGGCGCAGGACAAAGGCAAGCCCATTTCATTGCACGTGAAGGAAGTACATCGCACTGAGGAAGACACAGACTATGGATTCCAATCCCACATCACTGCGATTGTGGAGAGTAAGACCGTCGTATACTCAATCAAGTGTGATGAGACTTACAGTAGGGAAAAGCGCGGTTACACGGGCAGATGTTTCTCTATATCTGCAGGACAAGACTATGGAGCTCTTAAGTTTTCGGATGCAATTAATTTTTGGCAGCCGGGAGACAAGGGCGAAGGATACGTTTTGATTATGTACGATATCCTAGCCGAGAAAGAGAAGTGACCTTCTTTACGAAAGCTTCAACTGCTCTTTCAGCTTGGCGATGACGTTCGAACTAGTATCTGAAAGGGAGGGGAAATCGGGGCAGAGGGAAAGATTCGTCCAGTCTTCAAATATCTAGCCGCCATCGGCAATGTCGGTAGGTAGCCCGGAAATGGACCCGTGGACTAGATTTGGTCTTTTGACCGCTGCCGCGAGGCTGGGCAGGCGACTAAACTTTTCCAACTTTGAGATGTATTTCGCGCCGAAAAGGTGAGCGATACGTGAAGCACAGGGGGAGTCAGGACGGCGAATTACGTTAAGCGAAGCAGATTGTTGGGCTGAGGAGAGATGGCTCAGCAGGGTAGCGGTGCGTGCGGCGTGGAGGAGCTTCCAGTTGTCGGGGAGCCAGGCTTCCAGTTCGTGGCGGCGAGTGTAGGGCAAAGTCGCGAGCAGCGGCGGCAGGTTCATCAACAGTTGCGTGAAGTAGAGTTGCGGATCGACATCATGCCGGCGGCAGGTGGAAGTGAGCTTCCATCCCAAACTGAAAATGTCGGCGCGCCGACATTTCCAAACGATAGAGGGCCGGGCAAGCCCGGCCCCTACAATCGTAAAATTTCGCTCGGTGAGCACACCAGAAAAGCGCAAGCTTTGCTTTCGCACTCCAAAAAAGAACGGGCCCCGGAACTTCCGGGGCCCGTCGCCTTTGCGGAGGCGGGAAGAAAACTAGTTCTTGCGGACCTTTGCCGCGGTGAAGGACGGCGTGTAGCTCAATCCAAAGAATAAGGCGCGCATCGAGACATTATCCCCCACGGTGATCGAACCGCTGCTGGAATAGCCATCCAGGTAGGTGCTGGGACTTCCCGTGCCGAGTTGCACCTGGTTTGTGCCGGTTTGCCCAAAAAAGGGCGGCAGATACTGGACACTAAAATTCGGCGCGGGCGGAGCAGAAATGTTCCCGGCCAAGCGAGTGAAGCGAAGAGCAACGGCATCCACGGTGGCATTTGCCGGGGTGTTTCCCGATTTTGCGGTGAACCTGGTTACGTGCAACAGGACGGTCTGACCCGGCAAAATGTCGGTCGCGGAAGTGCTGCCATCAAACGCAGTTGTTACCACCGGCAATCCTTTGCTGTCGATGACAAATGGCAATACATTCGACAGCGTGACGTTGACGGGGTCGCCGAGGCTCAGCCCGCTGAGGAGGCTGCCGCTGGAGGCGGGAACAAAGTCATTCGTCACGATCTGAAACAGCGTCGAGGTGGCATTCGAGGTCGTGGCGATGCCCTCAATCAGGTCCTCGCTCGACGTCGTGAGAGGGTCGTACTCCAATAACGTGGATGAGCCGTCGGAGTTCAGCGTTCCATCGATGCTGGCAACCTGCCCAACCGTGGCGGTACAAGCTTGATTGCCGATTACGCAGTTCGGGGAACCAATTGTATTCGATGTGATTGTCGAAGAAATCGAGCCCCGAGTCGCCGTTTGCACGGTGATCGAATTGGCAGTTACCGCGGTGACCAGGCCCGTTACATCTTCGATGTAGTCAAGCTGGCCGGCGGAAAGAGTGGAGGCCGCGGGCGGCAACGTCGCGGTCATTACCACATTGGCGGCTGTCAGGTTTAAGGCCGTAACCGCTTGGGTGCCCGCGTTGACGGTCAGGGCGTTGGCGAAATTGATCAACAAGCGCAGGCCCGCCTGTTGCGAATCGGAGAGAGTCAAGGAGAAGTTGGAAGCCGTGGGCGTGGAGAAGCTTTTTGAAATTTGCGCCACGCTTCCCGGAATGCAACCCGGGGAGCTGCCGGTGGCCGCGCAATAGGTAACTACGGCGCTCAGATTGACGCTGAGCGCGTCATAGGTACCCGACGGAACACTGTTGATGGATTGCCCGAGGAAAGATGAATCGCTCGTGAGCCGCGTCAAATCCACCGAATAGGTGCTGGCATTCAGCGGTATGCTGACGTCACTGCCACCGCTGGAAGGCGTCAAGGAGACCGAATTGATCACCACGGCGAACGAGAGAATCGAGGTGTTCGGGGGCGGAGTGAACGGAACAGCGGCGACGACCAAATTCAGTGAGGCATTGCCGCCTCCACCGCCTCCGCAATTGGTGGTGCAGGGAGTCTTGACGCCACTGCAGGAAGCAAGAGCGAGGATCGCGGCGCACGCGACCACAAGGGTGATATGTTTCGAGTTCATGCCTATACCCCGAGAAAAATGTGCGTTTTCGATATTGGCCAAGGGCAGCTGGACTTTTCCCCACACCAATCTACCTCTGCGGGCGGTTCGGAATGCCTCGGAATTCGGATAGTTGCCCAACTGTTAACCTCGGAGCCGAAAACGTGGTTCGAGGGGGATATGCTATCGTTACTTCTTTCGATTGCGGTCCAAGAAAACAGGCGGGCATTCTGACCAGGCGCAAACCCAAGACGGAATCCATCGGGAATCCCCAGCGGTCGAGCGAATTGATTCGGGAGCGTGTGTACGCCCCTCTCGAGGAGGATTCGCATGGACTCGACCCGGCCGAGATGCCGATCCGGTCTCTTCATGCGGTGGCCAAAGGTGGTGGGGCCGCCGGCGCGGCGTCTGCGGAGGCGGAGGATTCCGCGCCCGGCGGTCCTTCGATGGAAGAGATCTTCGGCCCCGGAGGCTTCCTGGAACGCTGCATGATCGGCGGTTACGAGCATCGCCCGGGGCAATTGCAGATGGCCGAGGCGGTGCACGATGCATTCACGAAGCACCACCATTCCATCGTGGAAGCGGGAACCGGAACCGGCAAGACGTTGGCGTATCTGTTGCCGGCGATCTGCAGCGGGCGCCGCGTGGTGATTTCGACGGCCACCAAATCGCTACAAGAGCAGCTCTTCCAAAAGGACATTCCATTCCTGCAGAAGCATTTCGCGCCAAATTTGAAAGTGGCGGTGATGAAGGGGCGGAGCAATTTCCTGTGTCTGACGAAAATGCACGCGCTGGCCGACCAGCCGATGTTGAAAGGCATGGAAGAGGTGGACGCGTTCCGGCAGATTCGCGACTGGTCCAAGCTGACGGAAACAGGTGATCGTGCCGAGCTGACGTTTCTGCCCGACGATTCGGAGCTGTGGTCGCGGATCGACGCGCGGCGCGACACCTGCACGGGCAAAAAGTGCCCGGAGTTCGAACGCTGCTTCCTGACCCAGATGCAAAACCGCGGCAAGGAAGCCGACTTGATCATCGTGAACCACCACCTGTTTTTCGCCGACCTGGCGCTGAAGCAGGACGATTTTGGCAGCATCCTGCCGGAGTATTCCGCCGTGGTGTTCGACGAAGCGCACGAGATGGAAGACGTGGCCAGCGATTACTTCGGCCAGCAGATTTCGAATTACAAGTTTGAGGAACTGGCGCGGGACGCCGACCAGGCCATGCGGCTGACGAAAACGGGCTCGCCCGCGCTGCTGCGCCGCACACAACGCATCCGCGAAAAGAGCCGGGCTTTCTTCGAGAGCTTCCCGCCGCGCGATGGGCGCTTTCCCTTCACACGCCAGGAGCGGGAGGCGTTTCTCGAGCAGAACCGCGAAGGATACGAAGGGCTGCTGAATTCGCTGAAGGCCATGGAAACGGAGTTCGCGGCGCTGACGCAAAAGCCGGAGGAGTTGACACGCGTCGCGCGCCGGAGCTTCGAGATCCGGCAGGAACTCACATTTCTTTTTGAATCGAACGAAAGAAATTACGTCTACTGGTTCGAGCGGCGGAACAAGGGGGTATTCCTGGCGGCAACACCAATTGACGTCAGCCAGATCCTGCGTGAAAAGCTGTTTGAGGCGTTCGACACGGTGATTCTGACGTCCGCGACGCTGACCGTGGCCGGGCGCTTTGAATTCATTCGCCGGCGCCTCGGGCTGGACCACGTGAAGGAGTGCGCCTTGCCGCCGGAATTCGACTATAGCCGTCAGGCGCTGCTCTACCTGCCGCAGAAAATGCCGGACGTGCGCGACGCCGGCTTCCCTGCCAAAGCCGCCGACGAGATTGTGCAACTGCTGGAACTCAGCCAGGGCCGCGCGTTTTGCCTTTTCACCAGCTACCTGCAGATGAACGATCTGTTTGACCGCGTGAGCTCTCGCGTGGGCTTCCCGCTGCTGATTCAAGGGACGGCGCCGCGTTCGGTGCTACTTGAACGGTTCAAAAACACGCCCAACGCCGTGCTGTTCGCGACTGCCAGCTTCTGGCAAGGCGTAGACGTGCCGGGCGAACAGCTTTCGTGCGTGATCGTGGATCGCCTGCCATTCGCGGTGCCCAGCGACCCGATCGTGGCAGCTCGGGTTCGCGCCTTGCAGGACGAAGGGCGGAATCCCTTCGCGGAATTTCAGGTGCCGGAGGCGGTGCTTTCGTTGAAACAAGGCTTTGGCCGGCTGATCCGGACCAAGACCGACCGCGGTGTGCTGGCGCTGCTGGACACGCGAATCCAGCGGATGCCCTATGGTAAAATTTTCCTGGAGTCGCTGCCCCAGTACCGGAGAACCAGCGAGTTGGGGGAGGTTTCCGGGTTCCTGTCGACGGCCAGCCCCGCCTGAGAGAAACGTCCCCAGGGAAGAAAAGGAAGAATCGGCCGGTTATGTTTCAAGTGAGTGTGGAAGATACGTTTTCGTCGGGACACGCCCTGCGCGGCTACAAGGGCAAATGCGAAAATCCCCACGGACACAATTACCGCGTGCAGGTGACGCTGGAAGGGCCGCAGCTCGACAATATTGGGCTGCTAATCGATTTCACGCAGCTGAAGCACGTGATGCGCGCGCTGATTGCGAAACTGGATCACCAGTTCATTAACGACCTGGAGCCGTTCACCACGATCAATCCATCGGCGGAAAATCTTGCGAAATACTTTTACGATATCCTGAGCAGCCAACTGACAGACCTGCCCCCAGGCGCGAAGCTGAAAGACGTGGTGATCTGGGAAACGGATACGGCGATGGCGAGATATCAGCCGTAGTTGCAGGCGGAAGGTAGAAGCCCGATGAACAAGTCGTTCTTCATCATCCTGATTCCGGCGCTACTGGTTGCCGCAGGCTACATCGTGGTGCTGCGACTAATGGGAGTTCCGCCGGGATATCCCCGGCTGATCATCGCAATGGTCTTGTTTTTTGGCGGGATTTACTGGCTGGCGAAACGTTCCGGCAAAAAGGCCAAGAGCGACGGCTAGCCGCGGCGAGGCGAATCACGGAATTCTCGCGTTGCCAGGAGTTGCGTCCGGAGATTTTCTACAGGTTCCTTAATGTTTATCACGGAAATTTTCAAATCCATCCAGGGCGAAGGAACGCGCGCAGGCCAGCCGTGCCTGTTCATACGGCTGACCGGCTGCAATCTGCGCTGCACCTGGTGCGACACGGCATACGCCTTCCACGGCGGGAAGAAAATGAATGTGGATGAGGTGATGGACCAGGTGGAGGCGATGAATCAGCGGGCGGACGGAAGCTCCGCCGGCATCACACTGGTGGAACTTACCGGCGGCGAGCCCCTGCTGCAGGAAGAGATTTATCCGCTGGCGGAGCAACTTCTCGCCGTGGGTTATACAGTGATGATCGAGACCAGCGGGGAGCGCTACATCGGCCGGCTGCCCAAGGAAGTGATCAGAATCGTAGACGTGAAGTGCCCCGATTCGGGGGAGCCGGATACGTTTGACCCACGAAATCTCGAAGAGCTTGGCGCCAACGACGAAGTGAAATTCGTCATTTCCAGCCGCACCGACTATGAATTCGCGCGGGAGTTTACACGGGAGCATCGGTTGAAAGAGCGCGTCCGCGAAGTGCTCTTCTCGCCCGTGCACGACGATCCGGAAGGAAAGTGGAGAGGTTTGGAATCGCGCGCGCTGGTGGGATGGATGCTGGAAGATGGGCTTTCCGTGCGGCTGGGGCTCCAGTTGCATAAAATTGTGTGGGATCCCGCGATGCGGGGCGTGTAATGGGCGGCGGAATGGACGAAGCGACATCGAAGATAAACGCGGTCGTCCTGCTGAGCGGAGGCATGGATTCGTGCGTTACCGCGGCGGAAGCGATCGAACGCCATGGCGCGGGCCGCGTCGGCTTGCTGCACGCGAGTTACGGGCAACGCACGGAGGCGCGGGAAGCGCGGGCCTTTGCCGAAATTGCGAGATTCTACGACATCGGGGAGACGTTGCGCGTGAGGCTCGACCATTTTCGTGCCATTGGTGGTTCAGCGCTCACAGACGCCAGCATCGGCGTCCCGGAGAATCAATTGGGCGCGCCGAGTCCGGGCAGGAGCGAGATTCCCGTGACCTACGTTCCCTTTCGCAACGCGCATTTTCTGAGCATTGCGGTGAGCTGGGCGGAGGCCGCGCGCGCGGGCGAGATTTATATTGGAGCGGTCGCGGAAGACAGCTCGGGCTATCCGGATTGCCGGCCGGAATATTACGAAGCGTTTCAGGAGCTGATCCGGTGCGGGACACGCCCGGAAACGAAGGTCGAGATTGTGACGCCGGTAATTCGCCTGAGGAAGACCCAGATTATCCGGAGGGGCCTGGAGCTTGGTGCGCCGCTGCAGTTGACGTGGTCGTGCTACCAAGGCGAAGAATTGGCCTGCGGCGCGTGCGACAGTTGCCTGCTGCGGTTGCGGGCGTTTGCGGAAGCCGGCGTGGTGGACCCGATCGGATATCGTTCTGCGGTCCGCGCAGGCGCCGGGGAGTGAGTTCCAGGGGCTTGGTTTCAGCGGGAGATGAGAGATAATGGGGCCAACCGGCCAGTAAACCCCGGCCGGAGCTCCTCGACAACAAAGGAGAATGGAGCATGATGAAATTAATGAAGTCGTGCGCGCTCGCGACTGTGCTGATGCTGGGAGTGGTGGGCTGCCTGGCGACGCGCGCGGGCGCGCAGCAAGAGGGAAAAATTACGGGTACGCTGATCGATTTCGACGGCAACCCATTCGCGAATCTGCCGGTGAAAATCAAGAGCGATCAAGGAACGACGCTGGAAACGAAGACCGGGCCGGACGGCAAGTTTGCGTTTACAGGGCTGAAAAACGGGACATACACCCTTACCGTTCAGCCCGCGCAACTCGCGAATCCGTTTGACGTGAGCGTGGTTGTCAACGGGGGTGAAGCCCCTCCCGTGAATCTCAATTTCCAGCAAATCCTGGAGAAACAGAATCCCGAAGCAGCGGCAAAGTATAAGCAGCAGCAGTCCGAGCAGAAGAAATTTCAGGGGATGAAGGAAGAGTTCGCCAAAGGTGTGGGCTTGCTGGAGCAGGAACGCGCCGCGAGCGCCGACGTGAAGAAAGCGCCTGCGGATCAGAAAGATGCGGCGAAAGCCAAGGTGACGGATCTTTCGAATCAGGCGGTGGCCGCGTTCCAGGAAGGCTTGAAGGGCGCGCCGGAGAAGGATCCCAACATCCACTTGTTCTGGGCGCGCATGGGCGAGGCCTACGACCTGGCGGGGCGCAATGATGAAGCCATCAATGCCTATCAGCAGGCGATTGCGGCGAAGCCGGATAATGCCAGCTACTACAACAATCTCGGGAACATTCTCGCGCGCGCCGGCAAACTGGACGAGGCCAAAGCCGCGTATACCAAGAGCGCGGAACTCGATCCGCCAAACGCCGCTATGGCGTGGCGCAATTTCGGCATCAGCCTGTATCAGGCGGGCCGCATGGTGGATGCGATCGAACCGTTGCAAAAATCCAGCGAGCTAGACCCGAAGAGCGCACAGACCTGGTATCTGTTGGGCGCGTGCATGGTGGCCGACCCGGGCATCTACAAGACCGTTGGCGACAAGATTGAAGTGACGCCGCGCCCGGGAACTGTCGAGGCGTACAAGAAGGCCATCGAACTCGACCCGAATGGACCCTGGGGAACGCAAGCAAAGCAGGGATTGGAACAGCTCGAGCAGCTCACCGGGGGCATCGAAACGAAAGTCGGCGGCAAGAAAAAGAAGTAAGAGGCAAACCCGGGCGTAACACGAAGACGATTAACCAACGGCCTCGCTTTGGCGGGGCCGTTTTTCATTTAGCTGTGCGTGAGTGTGCCGGTGACTTTGGTACGACGCAAAGCCCAGGAAAAAACCAGCGTCGAGAAGGGGATTAAAACGGCAGCGAAGGCGAGTAGCAAAAAGAGCTGGGGGAAGATGGCGGCGATTCCCGCGCCATCCAGCAATGCCGCGCGCATGGCGTCCAAAGCGTAGGTGACGGGATTCAAATGCGCGACCACCTGGAGCCAGGCAGGGAGAATGTCCACGGGGAAGAGCATTCCACCCGTGATGCCGGAAACCCCCAGGATCAGCCATTTTCCGGGATTGCCCCGCTTGAAGAGCAGTAAGTACGAGGCAGAGAGAACGCCGAGGCCCGAGAAGGCCAGAAGCGTGAGCAGGAGGACCGCGGCCACCGCCGGCCAGTTCGCGGCGCGCAGGGGGAAACCGAAAAACGCAGCCGCCCAGCCGAGATAGACGGCGATGCGCACCGTGGTGGCCACGAACGGATAAAACGCCGAGCCGACGAGCATCACGGGAAGGGAGACCTGCGTGGCCAGCAGAGGCTCCAGCGTCCCCGAATCGCGCGCCTCGATCAGGCTGCGATCGAACGTGTCGAGCGCCACATTGAGGTAATCGAAAAACACAAATCCGATCAACGAATACGCAAAATAGGTCTTCCCCTGAGGCAGGACGTCGCGGAGCGCCGGGGAATCCACAAAGCGCGCGACGTAATAGAACGTTGCCGCGCCGAAGAGTGCTTCGACGGCCTCCAGCACGAAGGGGCTGCGGTAAGTGCTGGCGATGCGCAAGTCGCGCTGGAAAAAGACCAGCAGATCTCGCAAGAGTTGTCTCATACAGAGCTGTTCCCGTCGGAGTGTTGAAGCGACCCTCCGGTTAGCTTCGCGAACGCTTCCTCCAGCGAAGCCGACGAGGTCGCACCGCGCAGCGCCACGGGCGTTTCGAACGCCCGCAGTCTGCCCTCTTCCAAAACCGCCACGCGATCAGCGAGGAACTCGATTTCTTGCATGGTGTGGGAGGCAAAGAGGATGGAAGTGCCTTGCCGGCGGAGAACCTCGATCTTCAGGAACTGGCGGAATTGCGCGGCGGCAATAGCGTCCAGGCTGCGCGTCGGCTCGTCCAGCAGCAGCACGCCCGGCTCATGCAGTAAAGCGCGAATCAGGCTGAGCCGCTGAATCGTACCGACAGAAAGCGTGCGCGCCTGGCGATCCAGGTTCTTTTGCAATCCCAGAAGATCGGACAACGCGGCGACACGCTGCCTTACACACTCGTCCGAAAGATGCTGCAGCCTCCCGAAAAATTGCAGATTCTGGCGCCCGGTCAGCCGGGCATAAAATCCCAGATCACTTCCGGCGTGATAGCCGATGCTACGACGCACCGCGGACGGATCACGCACGGAATCGTGCCCAGCCACAATGGCGGTGCCTCGCGTAGGCAGCAGCAGGGTGGAAAGAATGCGCAGCAGCGTGCTCTTGCCGGCCCCGTTGGCTCCCAGCAGGGCCACCGCCTCGCCGCGTTTTACCTCCAGCGAGAGTTCGCGGAGGGCGGGAAAAACCGGCGGGCTGAATGGATTCAGATATGCCTTCCAGCCGGAAAGGGCGGCAGGAAACCACTTCTCCAGGGAATCCAGGATGATTGCGGAGTCGGGCACTCCCGGCTTTATAGCGTGTCTCTGGCAAGAAAACAATCCAATCGCCCCGGCATTTTGGCCGATCGAGCATGGCAGTTGGAGGAATTCCCCGGTAAGATAGTTGCCGATTCCGGGGACGTCCCGCCCATAGGAAAAATATGCAAAGCGGCGCAAAACGGGGGTTGGTGCGAATGGTCGAGCCGACGAAGCGGGTGGTGGTGCCGACGCACGTGCTGGTGCGACATCTGGACGGGGAAGCGGTGCTTCTGAATCTGGAAACCGAGCGGTACTTCGGGTTAGACGCCACGGGAACGCGCATGTGGGAACTCGTCACGGCGGAGCCGAACGTGGGGCTGGCCTTCGAGAAACTTCTGGCGGAGTTCGACGTGGAACCCGAAGCGCTGCGGAATCACCTGAACGAACTTCTGAGCGGGCTGGTGGAGAACGGCTTGCTCCAAGTGCTGCCGGTGGATGTGGGAAGCTCTACAGCGATATAGGCAGTTGGAGCCGGAATCGCGGCGCATGTTCCGGCGCGCAGCGGTTCTGCTGCCGCTGATACGCGCCTCGTTGCAAGCCCGCGGGTACAACAAGACGGTCGCAGCCCTGCAAGAAAAAATGCGAAACGCTGGCGGAGGGAAACTTCCGGCTGCGGAGTTGACCGGGAAAACAGTCCGCATGGTGCGCGCGGCCGTCCGGTATTCCTTCGTGAGATTCACGTGTCTCGAGGAATCTCTCGGCCTGTGGTACCTGCTGCAAACGCAGGGAATTCCGGCGCAACTCCGCATCGGCGTGCGGAAGAGTGACGGCAAGTTCGAAGCCCACGCCTGGGTGGAACGGGATGGGGAAGCGCTGAACCAGCCCGACGCCACTCACAAACACTACGCGGCATTCGAGAAGGAATTTTCCGGCGATTTTGCGGAGCCCCGATGAGCGGCTTCTTCGGTATCGTCCGCACCGATGGCAAACCGGTGGAACGCGAGGTGCTTGAGGGCATCTGCGAGAGCTTGAAGTTTCGCGGCCCCGACGGCAGCAACACGTGGGTGCGTAACAATCTCGGTTTCTGTTACACCTTTCTCGAAACGGGTACACCACGGCAAGCAGGCGCACAGCCCGTGTCCCTTGCGGAGCAGTTCTGGTTGACCGGCGAAGTGCGCCTGGATGCCGCAAAGCAACTGGCGACGGAACTGCGTGCGAATGGCGAGGACGTCGAAGGCACGGCTTCAGATGCGCAACTTCTGCTGCACTGCTGGAGACTTTGGGGCGAGTCTTCGCTGAGCAGGATTTCCGGCGACTTCTCCTTCATCATGTGGGATGCGAAGACCGAATCGCTTTTCTGCGCCCGGGATTTCGCGGGCGCTCGTCCTTTTTACTATGCGCGGGGGACTGGAGTTTTCTGCTTTTCCAATACGCTCCGGGTTCTGCGCATGGTCCCCGAAGTTTCGAGCGACCTCGACGACTTTTTCGTGCGGGACTTTCTCCTCGACGGAATGAGTAAGGATCCCGAGCGGACAGTCTGGAAGCATATGCGGCGGCTGCCGCCCGGATTCCGGCTCCGTCTATCCGGCGGCCTGACGGATGTCCGACGATTTCTCCAGTTGCCGATCGAAGAACCGCTTCGCCTGCGGCGGCCCGAAGAATATCTGGAACGATTCCGGGAACTCCTGGAAGATGCGGTCGAAGACCGGCTGCCGCAGGCCAGAACGTCTCTTTATCTGAGCGGCGGCCTGGATTCCGCCTCGGTTTGCGCGATGGCCGCGCGGGTGGCCCGGCGACAAGGCCGTTTTGATCAACTCAAGGCGTTCACGATCAGCTGGAGGCCGCTATTGGACGATCCGGAGCCTGAATTCGCAACGGTCACGGCGCGCCATCTGGGTATAGCGCAGGAAATTCTGGAAGATCCGTCCATTCAACCGGATGATCCATCCTTGCCGTGCGTGACGCCGGAGCCTACCGGGGAACTCTTCTTCGGCCGCGCGTGCCGACTCAGCCGGCCGATCGCTTCGTTTTCCCGCGTGGTGCTCTCGGGCGATGGGGGCGACAACGTTCTCGACGGGCAAGCCTGGCCGTATTTGAACTATTTGTGGGCTCGCGGCGATTGGGCCACGCTTGTGCGGGAATTCGGATCCTATTTCACCGCTCACGGAAGGATTCCTCCCTTGCGCGGCGGGTTTCGCACGCGAATTCAAGGTTGGTTCCGGCCTCGTGACCCGGCCGACGGCGCTCCGGCGTGGTTGAACGAAGATTTCGCGCGCCGTTTGCGCACCGAGCCCGAGAAGGCCGTGGACATAAACGCGTCGCTGCCGGAACATCCGGTGCATCCGCACGCATACCGCGGGCTGCACTCGGGATACTGGGCGAGCGTTCTGGAGGAGGAAGATGCCGGATGGGCGGGGATTAACCTTGAGACGCGCGCTCCGTTTCTGGATCTTCGACTGTTGCGACTTCTGTTTCAACTGCCGCAGGTGCCCTGGTGTATGAATAAGGAACTTACTCGCCGTGCTATGAGTGGTCTACTTCCTGTGGAAATCTTGAAGCGCCCGAAAGCGCCGCTCGCAGGAGATCCCTTGGAGGCCAGCCAGCAGAAGTGCGCTTGGCAGCCGAAAATCGAAAAAAATCCCCCCAAAGTGGTGAGAGAGTATGTAGAATGGGGTTCTTGGCTTGCAACTTTAGATAAATGCAAGGGTTCTGTTTCGTGGAAGCATCTCAATCCGTCCTCCCTCGCCCACTGGCTCAAAGCCATTGAAAACGGAACGGGGATTCAGTAGAGTGCTTGGTGAGGGGCCTCAATGAAGCCGGTGCCAGAGCGAGATGTAAAAAGGCCGTACCAGCCTCCGAAGCTCCATGTTTATGGCAACTTGGCGGAGATGACCAAGGCCACGGGTAATACCGGAAAGCGGGACGGTGGGGGCAGACCGCGGAGACGGTTTACCGGATAGTTTGGATTTGCCGCTCCCGCCTTTAGCGCAGCAATCTTCGTGAGTCCTTCATACCGCGCGTACGGACTGGAAGTCCATTCTTTAACTCCTATCGAACTTTTGCAAATCTCTCCAGTTCCGGGGGAATCCTGCGATTTGCAAATTGAACAGGGACCGGAACCCGAATGGGTCCGCGACTTGCTTTCATTGCCCGCAAAAATCCTGAAAAGCAGGCAGGAGCCTCCCGAGGGAGCGGAACCCTCGCTCATACTTAAACAACATGGCGAGGCTCTTGGTTTCGAGTTGGCGTACTCGGACGGCATACGTTTTGTCACGGACGGTCCCGCAACGCGCCTCTGGGCGACCTGCCAGCCACCGGCGACTCCCGGCGTGATGCAGGTTTGCCTGGTGGGGCCAGTGATGGGATTTGTGCTCCGCCGTCGGGGCGTCACCAGTCTTCACTCAAGCTGCGTGGAGTTCCGCGAGCGGGCTATCTGCTTCTGCGGCGAAGCGGGCTTCGGAAAATCCACGACCGCTGCGGCTCTTGCGCTGCGCGGTCTCCCGGTTCTTGCCGAAGATGTTGTGCCGCTCCAGGAATCCGGCGGGCAATTCCTGGCCATACCCGGCTATCCCAGAGTTTGTTTGTGGCCCGAAAGCGTGCAGATGCTGCTGGGTCGCGAGGACGCCCTTCCGTTGATCACCGAAGGCTGGGAGAAGCGCTATCTTGCCCTGGATGGCCGGCAGGCGAGCTTTGCCGCGGAAAGGCGGCAGCTTGGGCTGGTGTATGTATTTGCACCGCGTGTCGATGATGCGTCCGCCCCCCGGATTGACGCGTTCGAACCGCGAGAGGCGGCGCTCGAACTCATACGGAACACCTATATGAACTGGCTGCTGGACCGCCGGCAGCGCGCTGAGGAATTTGACACACTCTGCCGGCTCGTGGAACGAGTTCCGATTCGCCGCATCGTGCCGCACGCGCAGCCGGAAAAAATTTCTGAGCTATGCGACTTAATTTTGCGTGATGCCGAGATTCACCTTGATTCGATCCCCAATACTTCGCGATCTTTGCATCCCTAGCGGCTCGCTGGCATCGCTGGCCGCCGGGGGGCAGGTGTACACTCCTTCCAGCTACCTCTCGGAGATGCCGCTGACGCAATACATTTCACGAAGCGGAAAACCCTTCGGCAACGAATGGAGATTTCTCTGTGCGTGTGCGTCGCCGCTCCCGTTGCCGACGGCGAAGCTTTCCTCATTGACGGAGGGCCTGAACTGGGACGCCCTGCTCGAACTTGCGGGCGACCACCGGGTCCTGGGAGTGGTTGCCGCGCGATGCAGAGAAACGGGCTTTGCCGAGGTACCGGATCGAGCGCGCGAAAAACTGCAAAGCCGCATGCGGGCCCAACAACTCTTCAGTCTCAGCATGACCGCGGAGCTGTTCCGCATTCTCGAACAGTTTGAGCGCGCGGGGATCGAGTCGTTATTGGTGAAAGGCCCGCTGGTGTCCCAGTTGGCGTACGGCGATCCGTCGGTGCGTAGCTACGTGGACCTGGACCTGATCGTGCGTCACGAGGCCATTCTGCGAGCCTCGCAAATCATGAGCGCGCAAGGATTCGAGGCGGATGTGCCCGAAGAGGCGATTCGCGCGGAAAAAATCCCCGGAGAATATCTTTTCGGGAGAGCGGGCACGCGCGAGATGGTGGAACTGCACACGGAAAAAACATTTCGCTATTACCCACGCCCGATGCGGATCGCAGACCTGTTTGCGCGGCAACGGCAGGTGCTATTGGATGGAAAGCCGATCCGCACGCTCAGCCTGGAAGACGAATTCGTGCTGAATTGTATCCATGGCGCGAAGCATTTTTGGGAGCGCCTGATGTGGACGGCGGATATCGCGGCAATGGTAACGCGTTGCCCGGAAATCAATTGGCGGCAGACACGCCGGGCTGCCGAGGACGTGGGCGCGGGACGCATGCTCCGCGTCGCTCTGCTGCTGGCGGAATCCTTGCTGCAAGCGCCGGTGCCCGAGGAGATGGCGGCCGAAACAAAAGCCGACGTGACTGCGCGTAATCTTGTACAACAAATTCTCGGTTGGATGCCAGGCGCGGGGTACACTCCGCCGCCGCTGGCGCAGCGAGCGATGTTTCGAGTGCGAATGGGTGGAGGCTTGTATTCCGGCGGCCTTTATTTGCTGCGCCTCTCGCTTTCGCCCACCGAAGACGACTGGAGGGCGGAGGAAGGACAGCAGAGTTCGCGGATTTGGGGAGCGATGAAGCGGCCGTTCCGGCTGCTGCGCAAATACGGCCAGGGCGGATGACGGGGGTTGCCCAGCAATGGAAGAAAGAAAAGCCCGGCTCGGGCATTGATTGAGCCGGGCCTTTTGTCTGCAGAAAACTCAGATGTGGGTGCGCTCGGAGAGCGAGGGCACTTGCTCCTCTTTCGGTTGGGGGAGTTCGACGGACAAGGTGATTTCCGCCTTGTTACGGAGGAGGCCAAGCTTGATCGTTTTTTCAGCGCGCTTGGCGAGTAGTTTTTCGCGGAGTTCGCTGGCGCTGCGCACGCGTTCGCCGTCCAGGCTGGTAATCACGTCCCCTACCTTGAGGCCCGCTTTCGCGGCGGGTGAATCGCCGAAGACGTCGCGCACCAAGACGCCTTCCCCGTCCGGCGCGCCGAAATAATTCCCGAAGTCGCCCTGGAGGCTTTCGGCGTCTATGCCCAGAAGCGGACGGCCGGGGGAGACCATCGCGTAGACACCCAGATTGTTGAGGCCGGAAAGATCGGGCATGGCGGGAAGTTCCGGCATCTTGAATTTGTACGCCTGCGGATTCGTGGAGAAGGCCTGAAAATTGTTCGATTCCGGCTTTCCGATGGTTACCTTGACGTTTTGCGAACGCCCATCGCGCCAGATCGTCAGCGTGGCCATGCGGCCCGGGGGGATTTCGTGGATCATGCGTCGGAATTGTTCCGTGCCTTCCACGCGCTCCCCATTGATATTCAACACCACGTCATTTTCCTTCAAGCCGGCTTTTGCCGCCGGACTATCCGGCACGATTCTGCCCACCAGCGCCCCCCGCTCTTCGGGCAGTTTCAGGGACTTCACGATGTCCGCGGAAACCTCCGAGACGCCGACGCCCAGCCAGCCGCCACCAGAACTCATGAAGATATGCAGGTCCCCGTCACTCGGGCTCTTCGGGTCGTCAGCTATTTCAATAATCCTCGGGCTGGACTCCTTAAGCTGGCTGGCGAGTTCCACCGCTCGGCCGCGAAGCGCTTCCAGCCTTTCCGCGAATTCCGCCTGCGACAATGCGTGTTCCGCAACGCCCTCTTCCGCTGAATTGGAAGTGGCCGGAGGAGTTTTCGAAGCCTCTGGCGTCGGCCTGGAAATTCCCGGCAGAGCTACCAAAACAATGCCGAGCGCGGCCAGACCGGCAAGGGTCCACATGTTTCGTTGATTCATGAGTCGTTCCTCTCCTTGGTCTGTTTAGACGCAGGAGAGGCTAAATGGTCGACCGCAGGGCGATGACGCGAATGGCGCCGTTTACGGTGCCCAATCGTATCGAGGAGCCGCCTTTGCCCAGGCGTCCATGCAGGACGCGTGGCTGATTGGCGCCCTCCATCACAAAGGGAAGCTCGGTGGAAAAACTCCCGTTCATGCAGCGAGCCTCGAGATCCGCCTGGGAATCCGGGGGAATCGCCAGCAGGACGGAGCCGTTGGTGGTTTCCGCCTGGGCATTACGCGCGGAGGAAGGATGTACGAGTTCCACGTAGACGTTTCCGTTGGTCGTACGCGCGTGGAGGTTGCCGCTGCTCTCGTAAACCTCGATGTTGCCGTTGACGGTGTGCAGATCGCCGACCGAGTCGAGATCCTTCACACGCAAGGTGCCGTTGACCGTGTTGATGTGCTTCAGCAGCGTGCGGCGCGGCACGTGGACGGTGTATTCGACCGCGACTTCCACGCCCTCTGCCTGGGGATAGCGCGTGGAAATCGAAAGATTGTCCGGCGTCGAGTCGACGTCAATAGAAACCAGGTCGAGTTTCGACTCCTTGTCCGGCGTGGTCTTCACCGCGTGCACTTCGACTTCATCCTTGTCCCAACCCTCGATGCGCACGGTCCCATTGATGTTGTTCAACTCCAAGGTGCCATCGGGCTTAAGGTGATAGGTTTGGGAAAATTCCCGCGTGACCCCGAAACATGCGGGAGCACCCAGAACGGACGCGGCCAGAAGTGTCAGACCAATCGATCGGAATGCGGAGCGAAACATCATACGGCCTCCTTCGTGGACAAATCGTAACTCTTCCCCCAGGACAACTACCAAATCCGCAGTGTCCCGCGCGCATTCCGCCAGGCCCCTAGCGGAGCTGGAAGTTAAACGCCAGGCTGGAGATTACCTCCACCTTCCTGCCGCACAAGCTCTCCGGAGCCGCGCGCCACTGCTGGACCGCCGCGCGGGCCGCATCCACGAGAGCGGGTTCGCCTTCGAGCACTTTCTCTACGGCAAGCGTCCCGTCCGTCTTTGCGCGAACCTGAAGCACCACCACTCCTTGAATTCCCGCTTTCCGTGCAAGCTGCGGGTAGTCCGGAGGAGGCGAAAGAATCAGGTGCCTCTTGAATTCTTCGGGGTCCTCGTGAATTCCCCCGAGGAAGGCCACCTGCAACCGGTTCTTCCAGGTGTCCCACCAATCGCCGCTGTTCTCGCAGGTGGATGGAGCGGCCGCCGCAGCGGGTGGCGCGAGCGCCGCACTGCCGCTGGGGACGGGCTCGTCGAATCCCGCCTGGCTCAATTTTTCGGCAAGCCGCAGCCGCTGCTCTTCCTGGAGACTCTGGCGAAGCGCCGTCTGCTCGTCCACATACTGCAAACGGATACGGCCGGCGGTGCTGCGAAGTTTCAGCAGCGCGCCGCCGCCATTCAGTACGCCGGAAGCACGCATGGGTCCGTCGTTGTTCTGCACCAGGTTCAGTCCGAGCGAGGGGTCGGCCTGGATGCGGTCGGCTCCGCCGTTTTCGACGCTGGCATCAATGGTGGCCGCGAGATTCCGCGGAAGAAAGACCACGATGTCTCCCGTGCCGGAAGCCAATTGCGAAGGGCCGGGGAGGCGCACATAGTTGCCGGAATTGACGGCCTCCGGGGTAATCCACGCGGTGATGTTGCCGTTGCCGGTCGCGGCGCGCACGACGTTCGATACTCGAGTCAGGCAAATACCGCCGCCGCTGGTTTCCACTTCCATCGGCCCGGAAACGTACATCACGCGGACGCCGCCGCCTCCGGTCTCGGCGCGGACCGAGCCGCGCACCTCTCCAAAATCGATCTGGCCGCCGCCAGTGTGTGCGCTGACCAAAGCGCCGGCGTCACCGACGGTAATGTTTCCGCCGTCGGTCTCAAGCTGTGCGGTGCCGGCGATGTGGGCGGCGCGAATGTGCCCGCCACCGCTGCGCAATTTCGCGTCGCCGTCGATATCGTGCGCCTGAATAAAGCCGCCTGCGGTGTACGCATCGAGATCGCCTGCGATGTCGAGCACCTTAATGTGCCCACCTTCGGTGTCAATCCGGGCCACAGGGCTGCCGCCGGGCGATGAGGCGCGCTGATACGTACCGATCCTCCCGGTGGTGACATTTCCGCCGGCGGTAACCAGCACGGCGTGCCCGCCAATGTCGCCGGTCAGAATGTCGCCTGCTCCCGTGTGGACCTCCACGGAGAAATTCGCGGGAACATAGACCGTGTACTGCACCCAGAATTGCGCGTTGCGTTCCGCTGCCGTGCGGAGTTTCGGCAGGAAGCCGTCGAGGACCACCGCATCGCCGGCGTTTCGAAAACTGAGCGTGAAGCGGTCGAACAGGGATTGCGATAAAGGCGCCTGCGCATCCGTTTCGAGATGCACGGTGTAACGGACGGTGCCGGAGGCGTTGGGGGGCTGCGTGAGGATGTGGACAGAGCCCATATCCGCGGTCAGGGAGAGGCTGCGCGCATCGCCTGCGGGGACACTTCCGGTGCGATCAGCTGCCGCATGTGGCGGCGACAACTCAGCTTCGGCCGCATTCGTCGCGATCAGGAAAAGCGCGCCCAACACAATGGCACAAACAGCCACGCGCATCGCTTGAAGCGCTAACCTTCCCGGATTTTTTGCGAAGCGATCCACGTTTAATGCCCTTGGTTCAGCGGTCGCAGCCGGCCTTGCCGATTACTGCTCGCCGCGCGCGCTCAATTGACGGAGTGCAGCGGCGCTACGCAGACGAACATAACGGCTGGGGTCGCGATGCTGCAAAAGCTCAAGTTCCTGAATGACCGTATCCAGCGACGCGCCCTGCCCCTCGCCCCCCGAAGCCACCGGCGTGGCGCTCGCGTTCCCCAAGTCCGCCAGCGCAGGCAAATCCAATTGTTCGCCAGCGTCTTCGGCCTGCTCCAAAGAGCCGACCAGAAGATTCACGGCTTCGACGCGGACACCGGGATTCGTGTCGTGCTTTAGCGCATCCAGCAGGGCCTCGCGGACTTCTTTGTCGGCAGTGGAATCCCGCAGCGCTTCCAAAGCTTTCAGGCGCACGGCCGGATTTTGATCCTTGCGCGCGGCGGTCAGCAGTGCATTGCGCACTTCGGCGTCGCCTGCCCGGGCCTTTAGCGCGTCCAGGCAATCCAGCCGCATGCCTGGATTGAAACGGTCGCCGCTCTTGACGACATAGGTCAGCACGCGCCGCACGTCGCTGTTGTCCACACTGCCGGAGAGTTCCACGGGTTGCTCCGCGTTGAGCTGAACGCGCACGTTCTGCGTGCCGGAGCCCGCGGCGGGCATGAAATTGATTCCCGCGACAGCCATCTTTGAAAGTTGATCGTCCGAAAGGTGCGGCCCCGGGCGGACGTCCACCGCTAGATCCAGCGGGCTCGAAGAGTCTCGCGCGGCGTACCACTGCGAAGACTGGACGCCAACTACGGCGCCCAGAAACACCAGCGCCGCGCCGCTCCAGACCGGCCGCAGCGCCATCCACCGGCGGAACGCACCGAAGACTGGCGTCTTCTCCAGCACCGGCGGACGTACGATGTCGTCCAGAGTTTCCGCGAGTTCGCTGCGACATTGCGAAAGCAAAATCCCGGAACTATCCAGACGGTCCGCATCGCGGGGCTGCAGACCGAGAAGGCTCTGAAACTTTCTTTCGTCGGCGAACTGCTCGCGGCACGCGGCGCATACGCCCAGATGCTGCTCGATCAGCACGCGCTCTTTCTCATCGGCTTCGCCGCAGACGTAGAACACCAGCAATGGCGCAACCTGCTGACATTGTTTCTGAAAATCCGCGGGAATCATCGGAGTTCTCCCAACTGGCTGCGGAGTTTCCGGGTTGCGCGGAAAAGGGAATTCTTAACCGTCTCTTCGCTGGTGCCGAGAGCGTCGCCGATGGCGCGCAGTTTGAGTCCTTGGTAATGCTTCATTTCGAAAACGATCCGTTCACGGGGAGAGAGACGCTCCATCGCGCTGGCCAACCGCTTCTTGATTTCCTGGCCGATCAAGTGCCGCTCCGGGTCTGCGGAGGGCCGTTGTTCTTTTTGTCGCTCGAAGAAATCGGTGATGCCTTCCTCGTAGTGGGCCGGATGCAGTTCGGGAGCTTGATCTTCCGGGCGAGCCTGGCGGCGGCGAAGGTGATCGAGGCAAACGTTGGTGACAATGCGGTAGAGCCAGGTGTAGAAGCTGCACTCGAAGCGGAAGCGGTGGAGGTTGCGGTAAACCTTCAGGAAGGCTTCCTGGTAAACGTCGCGGGCGTCCTCGGTGCGCTTCATCAGGTTTAACGCCAGCCGCAACACATCCCGGTCGTAGCGCCGCACCAACTCTTCAAAGGCGGGGCGGCTGCCAGCCTGGGCTTCCTGGACAAGCACTCGCTCTTCGACGTGGTTCAAAGAGGTCCCCGAGGCCAGGGCCGCATTCGAGGAACTGGTCTGGCCGCTTTCGTCAGCTAGGGCAAATGCCAAACGGGGTAGAGGCATCACGCATCTTTCTGCAGGCTCTTGTTCATAATGCTGATTCAAGAGACTTTAGCGAGTTGGTCGAACGCCAGGGTCGTCACCACACTCCCGATACACCCAATAGACGTCTTGGAAGCCCATTTGTAAGCACACAATCGGGTTCTTTAACGTTTACGCCCCGGCGATCTTCCTCCCATTTGATGCGGATAGCGACCTTCCCGTGCCCTCCATGCGCACCTCAAGTGGTCTTCGGGGCGGATCCCGTTCGCCAAGCCACCAGGGGCCAACCCAACAGAATCACCAGGACCGCTAACATCCAGTAACCCTGGGTGCGGTAAAAATTGTCGACATGCGTGAACATCTCGACCGCCCCGGCAAGGAGCGCGGTGGAAGCGGCCACCAGAAAGCAGCCCAGGAGGTTGAACCGGACGATCCAGCGGATTCCGTATACGATCACGCCCAGGACGATCACGGACGCCAGGAATTGCTTCAGAAAGTCCGCCGCACTTCCCCAATCGGAGATCAGCGCGGCGGCAAACGCGAAAAACAGGACCAGGCGCAGCCAGCGCACGCGAAGCTCCGCTCCAAGGAACGAAGCGGCGAGGGCAAATGTTCCCGTGTAAACGAGCGCATGCAACAGCGCTCCGCCGATAACCGCGGCGGCGGGGTAGAGAGCGTCCAGATCCTCACCAAACATGGCGGGATACCCGCGATGCAGGGTGGGCCATAGCGTAGCGCCCGCCGCCAAGACGCGGTGGAGGCCGACGAGCGCGGCCGTGCCGCCCAAACCGATCCAGAACGCGTCGCGGTAATAGTCGCGAGTCATGCCCAGCACACTGGGGATTCGTTCATTACCGAAGGCGCGCGCGCCGAACGACCAGCCCAAGCCATAGAGCAGGACCATTCCGCCGGAGACGGCCATGGTCACGATGAATATCCCCACGCCCATGATTCCGAGGAATTGCTTCCACGAAAGGGCAGTCGAATACTGCATCACCAGTCCAGGGATGCCCTTGCCGAGCAGAAAGCTTCCCAGAAAGAGGACGCCGGCGCCGGCGCCCAGAAGCAGGATGCGGCGCCAGGGAACCGTCCCCGGAGCCTGTGCGCGAAGGCTCTTGAAATAAAAAACCAGCACGCTCACCAGGGCGGCAAGGAATAAGGCGCCCTTTCCAATCAGGAAAATTGTCCTCGTCAGCGAAATTTGTTCCTGCTGCCGCCGGAACTCGTCGGGAATCTTGATGTACGTGCGGTAATTCGCGGGCTCGTCGCCGAGGACCTGGAGTTCCATTCGCTCGTAGGCGTGATCCGAAGAGTCCTTGGCTGAATCCTTCTCCGGATCGAGAGGGGTCAGCTGCTGCCAGATCAGCGTGTGATCTGTGCGATTCGGCCGTTTGTCGGAGTTCGCTTCCACCAGCTTCCAGGCGCCGAGATCAACTTGTTTCTGTTCGGCCAGGAATTTTTCGGCAATGGCCCGCGCGTCTTCCTTTGAAAGGTTGGCGCCCTTGGTGGCTTCCGCCAGCTTGTGCTTGAAAGAGTGCAGGGAGCCGTCGGGATTCAACACGATGGCGAACTCTTCGGGCTGTGAATCGCGGAAATAGCGGACCAGCCAAAGCGCTCCGCGAACTCTGTCCTGGTAGATCTGATTGATTTGCGCAATCGTGAGGCGGCGCCGCAGGTATTCGTTGACGACCGGGTCGGTGTTGTTGCGGAATTCCGCCGCGCGGCGGTAGGTGTCCGGATCCAGTTGGTGTTGGCGCATCATCGTGTCCGCCAACGTGATCGCGGAGTGGCCGTCGACGGTCAGATGAAGGTAATCGCCGAGGGCGGGGCGCTTCAGCGCGAACGCCAACGCGCCGCCCACGACCAAACAGAGGGCAAGAAAGCCCAGGATGCCCCCAGTCAGCGTGTCGTAGCGCTTTGCGGTGGGGGCGGTTTCGGCGGGGGCGGACTGCCTCTCCAGCGAAATCTCGCCCGCAGGTTCCACTCCGTTGAGCAAGTCATCCACGGGTTCGAAACTTCCGCGCGCCAAGTACGAAATTCCGGACCAGGCCAGCGGCGCCACGGCTGCCAAGCCCACAACGATGCCGCTGATCTTGAAATAGAGATTATCCGAGCGAATCAGCAGCATGCCGACGAGGGAAGCGTCCACGGTGTAGTGCCAGATGAGCGTGGCGACGATTCCCCAGCGCAGCATCACCAGGCCTGCGACGATTCCAACCAGCCCAACCTCGATGCCGCGGATGTATCCCGGCTCCTGGGGATAGGCGCTGTGCAGGAAGCTCCAGAAGAAGGCCGGCAGGAGTACAGCCAGGAAGCGAGAACCGGTGGTCTTCTCCAGAAACGGAATCGCGAACATGCGAAACAAGAATTCCTCGCTGGTTGCCGCCATGACGCCGATGGCCACCCCCGCGATCCAGGGAAACGAGGTGTTGACGACACCGGAGTAATTCAGGTCCTGGGGCGCCCACGCGCCGAACTTGCTAGCAACGATGTAGAACGCCACGATGAAACCCATGTGTGCGGCGGCCATCGAAAGGCCCACAACCGAAGAACAGAAAAACTCCTTCGAGCGAATCCCCCGACGCCCAAACGCCTGAAACAGGCGCAGCCGCTCGGGTTGCGACGCACGGTAGAGCGGCTCGCCGCCCGGCAACACTACCGTCACCATCAGGCCGGTCGCCAGCGCCGCGAGCAGGATCTTCGCCAAGCTTAACGTCACAAAACTCGCATACTCCTGATGCGTGTCGTAGCCTGCGCGCACGGAGTTCCAGTCGTTGACCTGCATCAAGAAGAACAAAACCGCCACGAGCGCGCCCAGTTTCAGCGCCGCGCCCCATCCCGTCTTTCCCTGGCGGGTCAGCGAGATTCCCAGCCATAGTGCCGCGCCAATCAGGAATCCGTAGGGAATCACTGCGATCTGGTTGTAGAAGAGATTGGTCGAACGGAGGTGCTTGTAGGAACGCGCCCAAGCTTCCGGCACTTGCAAAAATTCCTGCGAGCCTCCGATGCGGTCGCCCTGCAGGTCCACCTCCAGCCGGTACGGCGCATCCTTGGCCCTGAAATCCTTGCGCTCCCAGGTAAACGACCAGTCCAGCCGATTCGGCCGCACCTCGGAATTTGCTTCCGCAGGCAGGAAATTCCAGTTGTCCAGACGGACGCCCATCTTGCTTTGCAGGAACTCCTGAGCCGCGGCCTGGGCCTCCTCGCGGCTCAGGGATTTTGCGCCCTGCGCTTCAGGGATCTTGTGGCTGTAGGCGACGACCTTGCCCGCCGGGCTAACCCGCACGCTGTACTCTTCTTCTTGCAGCGGCTTGAAAAAGCGCACTTCCCAGAACCAGATGTTCAACTGGGAAGACATCAAGCGGTTGGCTTCCTGCAGACCGAGTTCACGCTCGAGGTAGGTCTTCGCGTCGTCATCCACGCGAAACGTGATGGACGACTGGTAACCGTTGAGGTTTTCCCCGAGCCCCTGCACGAAATCGCTGGCACGCTTCTGCGCCTCCACGCGGGAAACCTTGAAATCCACGGATGCTTCGGGGAACGCGCGGAAGAAATAGCGCTGCGCGAACACGAGTCCCAGCACCCCGCAGATGATCCAAAGCAGCAGCGCGCGCTTATCCGAACCGGCTAACCGGAGTTCTCCCACGAAAGCCTCCTTGCCTGGAATGCTACGAGACAGCCACTCTACTGGTACGCGTGCCTCCCGCGCAAGTTTCACGAAAAGCGAAGCTTAGGCGAGGATGATATAAAGAAGGCAAGATGTCCATTAGCTTGCAAACGGAAGTCCGGATGGTTAAGGGAGTGGGGCCGCAGCGAGCCGAAGTGCTCGCCAAGCGCGGCATCTACACGCTGGAAGACCTGCTGAACTACCTTCCGTTTCGCTACGAAGACCGCATCCATTTTTCGCGGATTAAGGACGCTCAGCCCGGTGGAATCTACACCCTGCGGGCGCGTGTGATGAGCGGCCAGGCCGTGCGCGGCATGTATGGCCGCGACGCCGTTTACCATCTGTTGGTGCAGGACGATACCGGCTCGCTTCCCTGCAAGTTTTTCCACGGCGGCTACCTGGAAGACCGCCTCAAACCCGGCCAGCAACTCATCCTCCACGGAAAAGTGGAAATCGACAAACTGCGGCCTGCGCGCCATGAAATGGTGAATCCCCAGATCGAGGTTCTGAGCAGCGCAGAGGTGGATTCGACGGAGATGGGACGGATCGTGCCCATCTACGAGGCGATTGGCACCTTCGGGTCGCGCATGATTCGCCGTTCGATCTACACCACGCTGCAGACTCTCGACCAGGATATTCCCGACGTGCTGCCGCCCGCGCTGCGCGAACGGTTGCATTATCCCACGCGGCGCGAAGCCCTGATTCACACGCACTTCCCCGAAGCCGGCGAATCGCTGGAGGCCCTGAATGTGTTCCGCTCGCCCGCGCAGCAGCGGCTAATCTTCGAGGAATTCTTTCTCTATCAGCTCAGTATGGCGCTGGGACGCAAGGTTACGCGCAAGGAAAACGCCATCGCCTTTCGCGTCCGGGAAGACAAGGTGCGCGAAGCGCTGAAGCGCATCCTGCCGTTCAAGCCCACGGGAGCACAGAAGCGCGTGCTCGCGGACATCGCAGCGGATGTGGAGAAGCCCTCGCCGATGAACCGCCTGCTGCAGGGCGACGTCGGCAGCGGAAAAACGATCGTGGCCTTGCAGGCGGCGGTGATTGCCATGGAAAACGGGTGCCAGGCAGCGCTGATGGCTCCCACGGAAATTTTGGCGGTACAGCACTACCTTGCCGCGCGGCGAATCCTCGCCCCCGGAGGCTACGGCGTGGAATTGCTGATCAGCGGCATGAAACCCGCCGAAAAGGCGGCCGCGCGCGAGCGCATTCGCAACGGCACGGCGCAGTTTGTGGCCGGCACGCACGCGCTGATCGAAGACCAAGTGGAATTCGCGCGGCTTGGCTTCGTGGCGATTGACGAGCAGCACCGCTTTGGCGTGCTGCAGCGGAAGCGTTTAATGGACAAGGCTTCGAAAACGGGGTTCGCTCCCCACGTACTGGTGCTGACCGCCACGCCCATCCCGCGCACGCTTTCGCTCACCCTTTACGGCGATCTGGACGTTTCCGTGCTTGACGAGATGCCACCCGGGCGCACGCCCATCGAAACGCGCACGAGCAGCGGAAGGAATCTCCCGGGCGTCTGGGAATCTCTGCGCCGAGAGGTGGCCGCCGGGCATCAAGGGTACATCGTGTATCCGGTGATCGAGGAATCGAAGCTCGAGCTGAAAGCGGCGATGGAGGAGTACGAGCGGTTGTCGCGCGACATCTTTCCAAAGCTAAGAGTGGGGTTGCTGCATGGGCGGATGTCCAGCGAGGAAAAAGACGAGGTGATGCAGCGCTTCCGGAAAAACGAACTGCAGATCCTCGTGGCCACGACCGTGATCGAAGTCGGCGTGGACGTGCCCAACGCGACCGTGATGGTCATCGAGCACGCCGAGCGCTTCGGGCTGGCGCAGCTGCACCAGTTGCGCGGCCGCATCGGTCGCGGAGCGCAGAAATCGTTTTGCATTCTGGTCACGCCCGGACGAATGACCGATGAGGCGCGGGCCCGCCTGGAAACCATGGTGCGCACGTCGAACGGCTTCGAGATCGCCGAAGCGGACCTGCTGATTCGCGGGCCGGGCGAGTTTTTCGGCACGCGCCAGTCCGGCGAACTCGGATTTCACATCGCCAGCCCGCTGCGCGACCGCGAACTGCTGGAAACGGCGCGCAAGGAAGCCTTCCGGCTGGTGGAAGATCCCGAGGAAAAAGAATCGCTGCAACGCATGCTGCGCCTCCTGCCGCCGCAGTGGCAGCGGCGGTATCACCTCGCGCGGATTGGCTAAGGGCTGGATATATGCGCATCATTGCCGGAAAATTCCGCAGCCGTCAGTTGAAAAGCCTCAAGGGACTCGCGCTCCGCCCGACGAGCGATCGTCTGCGCGAAACGCTGTTCAACGTTCTCGGCGAATTTGTGGCTGGCGCGCGCTTCGTGGACCTCTTCGCGGGAACGGGGGCCGTGGGCATCGAAGCCCTGAGCCGCGGGGCTCGCGAAGCAATTTTCGTCGAAAAGCACGGGCCAGCCGTCGCGTTGATCAAAAAGAATCTCGACGCGCTCGAAATTCGTGCTGGCGTTCGCATTCTGGCTCAGGACGCGGTGCACGCCCTCGAGCGCCTCGCCGCCGAACCCCGCTCCTCCTCGTGCATTGACGTCCTATTCCTGGACCCGCCTTACACCGGAAATCAGCATTATGCCGAAGTGCTCTCTCTCCTGGGCGCAGGCGACCTGCTTGCCGAAGGCGCAGTCGTCGCCGCCGAACATCTTCGCACTTTTGCGCTTCCCGAAACCTTTGATAAGCTCGAAAAGGTCCGCGTTCTTCGCCAAGGAGACGCGGCGCTGAGTTTCTACCGGTTTCGTCCCCCTAGTCCGACGGAGAAGCCCCGCTCCGAGTAAACCTTCGCTGCGAACCGTTCATCTCTTTGGAGAGCTCTTTTTGGAGGCGTGCCAGGGGCACGGTACAATTAAGAATTTATGGCCAGGAAGTTCCAGGTTAATGCATACGATTTGCTCAGTCAGGCGGAGCTCTACCCGCCACACATCACCCTGCCGGGCAACGTGGAACCAAAGATGGAGATCGCCTGGGACAGCTTTCACCAGAATTTTCTCACCAACATTCCGGTCTTTTTTCAGCGCGGACAGTTCACTGGCGCGGTTCCGCTCACCTACGTGCTTCGCGACTGCCGCGTCGAGAGCCGTTTCCCTCGCCGCGGGCTGGCGTTTGCGGCTGCGGTGCAGGTGGGGTTGCTGTTTATCCCCTGGCCGAGTCTGCCCGTCGCTCCCCGGCGGAATCATGCGTTCGACAATACGCAGCTCACTTGGTCAGGGCATGTTGACGATCTGCCGCTCGTCAACATGCCCCGAGAGGAACAGACTGCCCCGCGTGGCCATGAAACCAATCCTCTGCCCGCGCCGGGTGCGGATGCGTTTCATCCCCGGCAAACCATTTTCACCGATCCTTCGCACCCCACGCATCCGCGCCAGACGCTTGTAAATCCCGCTGCGCCGCCCGCTGCGCCGAAGATTCTGCCGGATATGCCCAATCTCGTGCGCCTAGCTCCGGTGGCCGGGCCACCTCGGCCGCAACTGGAAATCAGCCAGGAAGCGCTCAACAAGCTGCATCCGCGCGCGAAAAAATCCGTGGCCACAACCCCGACGCCCTCGCCCGAACTTCCGAACATGGAGCCAAAGATAGCGGAGATGAATCTGGCGGCCGAGCAAACAGGCCCCGCGCGGCCGCAGCTCGAGCTTAGTGCCGCTTCGGCGCCAGTGGTCGCAGCCAAAAAGCAAGAGGGCGAGGTTGCACCCACTCCGGATGTTGTTCCCACTGCTTCCAACGGGCCCGCGGGTGTCCCGGGAACGTTGATCGCTCTTTCGGCGACGCCCGCGCCGCCCGCGCCGGTGGTATCCGTTCCGGAAGGGAATCTTTCCGCGCGCGTCTCGATCTCGCCGGAGGGCAAAAATCCCGGGGTGCCCGTGGGGACGCCCGGCTCTTCCGCGGCAAGTGGCAATAGCGCTTCGCCAAGCAACACCGGCAGAGGCAAAAGTGAGATGGGCATCGTCATCCGTGGCGGCGATCCCAAGCCGCATGCCGGCGCCTCGGGTCTTGGCGAAGTCCGCGGCTTTAGCATGGACAAGCCTCAGGCGTACCTGAAGCGCCCCGACCCGAACGCACCTGCGGAGGACCAGCCGCTGCGAACCGGCCCTCCCAATTTCGCCGCGCTGCCTCCGGGTTCCCCGCCGGAGCAAATTTTCTCCCAGCGCCGCGTCTACTCCATGAATGTCAACATGCCGAACTTCAACAGCGCCACCGGCAGCTGGATCATCCATTTTTCCGAGTTGCATCTTTCTGGCGCCGCCAACCACGCGGGGACGCTTTCCGCTCCCTTGCCGATCCACAAGGTGGACCCCAAGTATCCATCCCTGCTCATGGACCAGCACATCGAAGGGGAAGTAATACTTTACGGCGTGATTCGGAAAAACGGCTCGGTGGACAGCATTCAGCTGGTGCGCGGCATCGATTCACGGCTTGACGCAAACGCCATGACCGCATTCAGCGAATGGAAATTTGAGCCCGCGGCGCGCGACGGCCAGGCCGTGGACCTGGAGGCCATCGTCCATATTCCGTTCCGCGCGCCTTCGCGGGAATAGGCGTGCGCTTCCTAGTCCTTCGATTCCTGAAGCTTTACCAGCGTGAAGAGCGTGTGATTCACCGGGGTGGGCACGCCGAGCTCCGCCCCAAGCCGCGCGACGTAACCGTTCAGCGAAGCGATCTCCGTGCGTTTACCGCGCATCATGTCCTGCGCCGTAGAAGAGTAGGTTTCGCTCATTTGCTGGCCGATGCGATAGGCGCCCGCTAGCGCAGCCCTAGGATCTTCCAGGTCTGGCGGATGCACGCCCTTCTTCTTTGCGACGGCCAACACCTCGTACACTACGGCTTCTACGACACGCTTGGCTTCTTCGCTGGCAATAATTTCTCCGTAGGTCGCGTGTCCCAGGCCAGACACGGCGTTCAGGGCGCAGTTCCACACCAGCTTGGTCCAAAGCTCGTCGTCGATGTTGTCCGAAACACGGCAAGGCAGCCTGGCGCGGTCGAAAAGCTCCGCCACTTTATCCACCTTTGACGAGTGCGGACCGATCACCAGGTCTCCGCGGCCCAGATGCTTGATGGTGCCGGGACTTGGCATGGACGCGGCCACATACACGACCGTCGGCAGGGCTTCCATTCCCGATGCCTTGCGAATTTCCTCCACGTTGTTGACGCCGTTCTGCAGGCTCAGGACGATGGTTTCCGGCGTCACGTACTTCGCCAGTTCTTTCGCAGCCGCGGCCGTGTCCGTCGTTTTTACACAGAACAACACATAGTCCGCGCCGCCCGCCGCCGCAATCTCAAGCGATGTTTGCGGATGGACGCTTTCCTGGAACTGCGTGGTATCCAGCCGCAGGCCGTTCTTGCGCACCGCTTCCACAAACGCCGGCCGTCCGATCATCGTCACCGGCACGCCAGAACGGGCGAGCAGGCCTCCGAAATACCCGCCAACCGCGCCGGCGCCGACCACGGCTACTTTCGGCCACTTTGTTTCGGAGGTCATGTAGTCTTTACCCGAAAGAGAAGTCTCATCGAGATTCGAACTCAATTAGGATGCCGAGGACTAGAAATGGTTTCGCAATTCGCGGAACGCCGGCAGAATCACCAGTTTTCCCGTGCCCGCCATGACCGGTTCGTGTTCGAGTTGCCAGGTGTTCGCGTGCGGAATGTAAACCGCGTTGAGGCCGGCCTGCATCGCCGGGTTGATGTCGCTGCGCGGGCTGTTGCCGATCATCCAGCCCTGGGTCTTCACGATTTTGTGTTTGTCCACCAGTACGTGATACGTCTTGGTGTCTTTTTCGCCGACGATCTCGATGGCTTCGAAGAATCCTTGAAGCCCGGAGCGCTCCACTTTCGCGGCTTGTTCCGCAGGTTCGCCCTTGGTGAAGAGAATCAAGCGGTGCCTTGCGGTGAGGTAGGCCAGGGTTTCCGGGACGCCGTCCAGGATTTTCGGGGGAGTGCGCTCGAGTTCCACCACGCGGACGTGAATTTGCGCCAGAGTTTCGCGTTTCGCCATCTGGTCGGCAAGCTTCAGGTAGGTCTCTTCCAGCGAGCGGCCAAAGCTGCGCACGCCGTAGCCATACTGGCGGATGTTCTTGCGTTCGGTTTCATTCAGGATGTGACGTATGTACGCGCGGCTGTAACCGCAGGGTTCCGCCAGGGTGATGAAATCCTCGATGAGCTTTTCGAAGAAAACATTGTTCTCCCAAAGCGTGTCGTCCGCGTCGATCAACAGAGTGTTGCGTCTCATAAGCTTGCAGGATCAGGCGGCTTTCTGGCCGCTGCGCAAAAGCAATAAATCAGTGTAACAGTTCGAGCGCATCCTGCGCGATCGAGCGGGCAGCGTCGGGTCGCGCCATGCGGCAAGCCGCCAGCCGCATGGCAGCCAGTTTTTCGGGCTGGTCCATCAAGTTCGCGATTTTCCAGGCTGCCGCCGGCAAGTTGTTGCAGCGGATGGCCGCCCCCGCTTCCAGCAGATGATCCGCGTTGCGCTCCTCCTGGCCGGGGATGGGTTCCACCAACGCCATGGGGAGTCCCCGCGCCAACGCTTCCGACGTCGTCAATCCACCAGCTTTGCCGATCAGCAGATCCGCCGCGGCCATGTATTGATCCATCTCCGTGGTATACCCCACCGCAACAAGCCGCGTTTGGCCGGAAGGCGTCCTGTCCGCGGCTTTCGCCAGAGAATCCAGGCGCTTTTTCAAGGGTGCCGATTTTCCCGCGATGGCCACGATCTGCCATGGACGGCCCATGCGAAGCAAATCCATCACAAGTTGCTCCACCGGGCCCACGCCGTATCCTCCGGCGGACAGAAGCAGAACCTGCGCGTCGGGAGCAAGCGTGAATTTCATGCGCGCGATGTCGCGCCCTATCGACTCCTCGAACGATGGATCAATCGGAATCCCTGCCACACGAAGTTTTTCGCGCGGGACGCCGATGCGCACCAAATACTCCTGTGATTCCGGGATCGCCAGGTAGTAGCGGTCCACGGTGCGGCACAGCCAGGAAGCATGCACGTCGAAGTCGGTCACGGCGATCACATGGCGCGCCCGCAATTTTTTTCTGGCGATCAGCCAGGCCAGAATCTCCGCCGGCAAAAAATGCGTGGCCACGCACAGGTCCGGCTGGACGCGTTTCAGCATCCGGATCATGGGCTGCGTATTCAACCGGTCCATTGCCAAGCGCTCGCGCGGATGGCTCCACGGCTTGTCGGTCTGCTGATAGAGCAGTCCCATCAGGTCCGGCGCGCGGTTCACCATGTGGATGTAGGCTTTGTCGTAGATGCGCTGGAACAGCTTGCTGACGTATTGCAGCGCGTCCACGTGTGCCACTTCACAATTGCCGGCGGAGCGAAACGCCTTCTCCAGCGCCTGCCCGGCACGCACGTGTCCCGCGCCGGACGATGCGGAGAGAATCAGCACGCGTAGATTCCGACGCAACTGCAGGGCAGGGGTCATCGTGGAGAAACGTCAGGCCGACTTGCGGTGCCCGTGGGCCAGCTTGTCCAGGATTCCACGCGCGAGCTTCTGCAGCTCTCCGAAGCGCGTGAGATACTCCTGAAATTCCTGATTGAGGAGCTGCGCGTCCTGCGGGCCCAGCTGATTGCGCAGAATCATGTCCCGCAACTTCACCGGATGAGGCAGGAGCGCATCTTCCTGCAGTTCTTCGAGCGCCATTTCAGGGTTGTAATGGTACATGATGCCCCCTCGCAGGATTCGTCAAAGCCTGCACAAACCTTGCAGTTCTATTGTACGCAGAAACGGAGAGGCAGTTGCCCGCCAGTGGGAGGTAAAACAATCACGCGGCGGAAGCCCGCACCGGTATGAATTCGTACTTCTCGATCTTCGCGGCGATTCCCGTGTGCCCGGTGTCGTCCTGCTCGACACGCACCACGTGACCATGGCAGCGGATATTCACGTCGCCGGCGGTAACAATCTGCTGGGGCAAGGTCAGGATGAAGTCAATCTCGCTGCCTTTTTCAAAGCGCGCTTCGCTGAGAAAATATAGCCCGCGGTAACTCACGTCCCGGGTATTCGCCTTCAATTCCGGGCCGTTGGCGTCTTGCGCCAGCACGCGAACAGGCAAATTCATCGCGAAGCGCCGTGCCTCGCGCCGATCCGACAAGTCGCCCATTGGGCCCCCCGAGAAATTTCGGACGTGGCGAAATTATCATCCGGTAAAACAATGCGCAATGTAAATTTCCCGGAATTTAGCTCTAGTACGACCCAAAACGCGTAGTGGGCGGACTAGAACTATACCGCTTGGGGATTCAGCCCGGCCCATGGTTTCGGTTACACTTCCATTGACCACTTACTTAATGCAAGTTCATCACGATTCCCAGGCTCTCTTTCTCGATGGCCCCGCCGGACGCCTGGAAGCCATCCTTTGGACGCCTGCGCGTGCCGGTGCGCCCCCCTTGGCAGCGATGGTCTGCCATCCGCATCCGCTCTTTGGCGGCACGATGCACAACAAGGTCGTCTATAACGCGGCGAAGACCATGGATGCCCTCGGCATCCCGGTGCTGCGCTTCAATTTTCGCGGCACCGGCCGCAGCGCTGGCGAACATGACAAGGGCCGTGGCGAGCAGGACGACGCACAAGCCGCGCTCGAGTTCTTGGCTGCCCAATTTCCGGGCACTCCGCTGCTGATGGCCGGATTCAGTTTTGGAAGCGTTGTGGGGCTGCGTGTGGGCTGCCGCGACTCGCGTGTCACCGAACTGATCGGGATGGGCATTCCGGTCAATTCGACCGACTTTTCGTTTCTCAGCGAATGCGCAAAACCCAAATTATTTGTCCACGGGGCCGAGGACCAGTTCGGCGCAAAGAAAAAAGTGGAAGAAGTTGTGGCCGAACTGCCTGGTGAAGACCGGTTGGTGGTGGTCGAGGGCGCCGATCATTTTTTCGCCGGCCATCTCGACGAATTCAACGCGGCGATTTCCTCCTGGCTGCGGAACAGACATGCCGGGCTGCACATCCTCTAGGCTGACCCACCGCGTTCGAACAGCTTGGTAAACTCTTCGATCCCGGCAGGCTTTACGGCGACGAGCTTCGCGTTCGCCTCCACGTGCGCGGCCCGCGACATGCCCACCAGCGCCGTCGTAATTCCCGGCGACGACCGCGCAAACTGCAGCGCGCGCTCGAGGTCGCTCTGCAATCCCAACGCTTCGGCCACGAACGGCGGAAGGTTCTGCGCCACTTGCCCTTGCATCAACGCCGCGCTGCCGACCAGCGTGATGCCCAGGTCCGCCGCGGCTTCCATCATCGTGCGTGCCTGGCCGTTGACGGCCTGATTGCCCAGCGTCAAGGCTTCGGTCATTGCCAGATTGTAAGGAAGCTGCACGAATCGGAAATGGTGTTGCTCTCCCGCAATTTCCCGCGCGATTTTTTCCATTTCGTCCAATTGCAACGCATCCTTGGCTTTTGCATCCTGGCGGAAGCCGTTCCACGTCGCCAGTCCGTAAAACTGGAGTCTCCCCTTATTCACCGCCGATTCGAGGAATTCAAACGCACTGCGCAAGCGATTGAGGAACTCCGCGCGCGGCATCTCCCCCAGCTGTGTCTCTGGATTGTGAAGGTAGTAGACGTCAATGCAGCTCGCGCCAAGATTTTTCAGGCTGCGGCCCAGCTGATTTTCGAGGAAGCGCGGGGCCATACAATGACAGCCCGCGGCGATTTCCTTGGCCGTGAAGATGCCGCGTTGAATGTATTCCTCGAAGAAATAGCGATTCGGATCGGCGGGCATGGTGCCGTCGGGTGTCAAGTAGCCGCCCTTCGTGCAAACGACGAATTCTTCGCGGGCGAATCCCTTGTTCGCCAGCACCTTCAGCGCCGTGCCCACGTTGCGCTCGCTGCGCTGAAAGCGATAGTTGATCGCGGTGTCAAAGAGGTTGATCCCAGCAATTCCGGCTTCCACCAGGGCCGCCGCGTAGCTTGCATCCGTGCCATCGTTCGGCGGGCCGAGATACGTGCCGATGCCTAACGACGGAACGGTGAGCCCCTGGGCCTGGCGGAAGTGTCCCTCGGCCGCCAACTCCTTGAATTTTTCGGCATAGCGCTGCGTGCCTTCCGGCGTTGCTCCCTGGCTCATTGGACTACCCTCGCTGTGGGGATTTTTCTCTAAGGCTTCGCTTCGTTCGTTTCTTCCTTCGGTCGCGCCAGCAAGCGCGCGCAGGCCCGCAGGATTCGGCGGTAGGGCCAATCTTTCTCCCGGAAGAAGATTTCGCCTTGGCGCGGGTTGCTGTAAAACCAGCGCGCGAGCAAGCGAAGATGTTCCCCCAATTCCGTGGACGATTGCCGTATAGCCTTCGTGGCGGGCGGCGCGGTCATGGTCGTTTCCAGATAATCGCGAACGGTCTCTTCCGCTGAGCGCGGCTGGCCGGTGTCTCCGAAACGCAGCGCGAAAGGCTCCGCCAATCTTCCTGCACGCACGCCAAATATTCCGATGGTCTGCTCTTCCGCCATCCGCTGGAGAATCACAGCATGCAGATCCTGAATGCGCCGCGCAATTTCCGGCCCGGCACGCAGAACATTGTCCAGCTTTTCGAGTTTCTTGTGCAACGCAGCAGCGCGTTCGAAATCCAGTTCTCCGCTGGCGCGTTCCCGCTCCTGCTCGTATGCTTCGTGCAGTGAATCTCCGCCCGTCTCGAGAAACGCCACCAGGCGCCCCACTTCCGAGTCGTATTCTTCCTTGGTGCATCCGGCAAAGCACGGTGCCAGGCACATCCTCATTTCCGAGTACATGCAGCCGGGAAACGCGGGATCGCGCCGAATCTTTATCTGGCAGCGCCGCACCTTGAAAAAATCCAGCACGCTGTCCGCATAGGTCTGCGCGGCGCGGCGCGAAGCGAACGGGCCGTAGTAAATTCCGCCGGCCGGCTCGCCCGCCTCGTTTACACTGATGTGCCGCGTCACATAGCAGCGCGGGTAGGCGTTTTTCAGATTGATTTTCAGGACCGGCGACGGCCGCAGCCGCATGAGGCTCTTGTAGCGCGTGGGGAAATACTGCTTGGCGATGCGGTAATACATCAGGGACTGCTCGAACGCGGAGTTCGTCACGCGATAGCGCACCTGCCGGGCGAAATTCCTCAAGTTGAGCCGCTTGCTGGTGGGATCTTCCGGGCCGAGCAAGCGCAGCAATCGCCGCCGCAGATTGGCGGTACGGATCAGGTGCGGCTCCGCTTTCTCTTGCCGAGGCTCAATCAAGCAAACCGCCGGAAGCTCCGGCAGCAGCGGGAAAAATTCCGCGTCCTCTTCAGGTTGAAAGGCGAACTCCGCGTCGAGTTCCAGCACTACGTCAGGATACTACGTCGCGTCGCGTAACGCCTTTGGTGGCCGCCTCAGGGGGCGGGCCGGTCCGCCAAATCTGGCTCAGGCCTTCAATATCCACCCGGCAATAACTAGCCGTTGAATCTCGCTCGTGCCTTCGTAAATTTCCGTGATGCGCGCGTCGCGGTAAGCCCGCTCCACGGGATATTCCTTGCTATAGCCATAGCCGCCGTGAATCTGAATGGCCTTGTGCGCCGCGCGCGTAGCCATTTCGCTCGCGAAGAGTTTCGCCGTCGCCGCTTCCTGGGTGAACCGCCCGCCCGAATCTTGCTTCCACGCGGCCTTGCGAACCAGCAGCCGCGCCGCATCAATTTCCGTAGCCATGTCCGCCAGCATAAACTGGATGGCCTGGAACTGTGCAATCGGATGCCCGAACGCCATGCGCTCCTGCGACCATTTCAGCGCCGCCTCAAATGCACCTTGCGCGATGCCCACCGCTTGCGACGCGATGCCGATGCGCCCGCCGTCCAGCGTCGAAAGTGCTACCTTGTAGCCTTCGCCTTCGTTTCCGATGCGATTGCTCAGCGGGACCACGCAATCCGTGAAGACGAGTTCGCTGCATGCCGTGGCATTGATGCCGAGCTTTTTCTCTTCTTTTCCCACCTTGAATCCCGGTGTGCCTTTTTCGACCACGATGGCCGTGATGCCTTTTTCGCCCTTCGCTGGATCCGTGTTGGTGTAAACAATCGCTGCGTCGGCCACGCCGCCGTTGGTGATCCACGCCTTGGTGCCGTTGATGACGTACGTATCGCCCTTCTTCACCGCTTTGGTTTGCAGGGCGGCGGCATTCGAACCCGCTTGCGGTTCGGTCAGCGCGTAGCAGCCGATTTTTTCTCCGCGCGTGAATGGCAGCAGGAATTGTTTTTTTTGCTCTTCCGTGCCGTAGCGATGAATCGGATCGCAGAAGAGCGAATTCTGCACGCTCAGAATCACGCCCGTCGACGCGCAGCACCGCGAAATCTCTTCAATCACAATTGAGTAAGCGGTGTGATCGAATCCCGCGCCGCCCTCGGCTTGCGGAAACGCCACACCCGTCAGGCCGAACTCGGCGGCCTTGCGGAACAGTTCGCGCGGAAACTCCCCTGTCTCGTCGTTGTGCTTCGCCAGCGGGCGCACTTCGGACTCCGCAAACTCCCGCACGCTCTTTTGCAGCAGCTTTTGTTCTTCACTGAGTTCCAAATGCAAGACAGTTCTCCCGGCGGATAGCTAAACGGCAGCTCAGACTTAGGATTCTAGCCATTTTGGAGTGCGGCGGCAAAGCCGCTGCTTTTGAGGTCAAAACGAAAGAGCCAAATGCACCCATGGGGCGAGGGGCCTGGATCACAAAAGCGGAATCTCCGGTTCCACACTCCAGGCAGCTAGCGATTGAGCGCCTTACTCAGCCGCTCATAGGTGGTGCGCAACTCTTCCGGATGCACGCGGGTTTCGCCGGTCACGGTCATGAAATTCGAATCGCCAATCCAGCGCGGCAGCATGTGCAGGTGCAGATGTCCGGCGACGCCCGCGCCGGCGGCGCGCCCGAGATTCATGCCGATGTTCATTCCATCCGGCTGGTAGCCGGCCCGAAACACGCCTTCCACGCGCTGCGCGAGTTCCATCATTTCGACCAGCGCTCCTGGCTCGCACTTTTCAAGTTCCGCCACGTGCGCGTAGGGTACGATCATCACGTGTCCTGAGGTGTAGGGGAACCGGTTGAGGATGATGAAGGCCTTTTTCCCGCGATAGACGATCAGCGTCTGCGCGTCCTGGTTGCGCGCCACGGCTTCGCAGAAAATGCACTCCGGCTGGTTGCCGGATGCGGCCTGCGCCATGTATTGGTAACGCCACGGAGTCCAGAGATAGTCCATGAGGAAGTGACTTGCGGCTAGTGACTGGTGACCGGATTTTTATGTTTACCAGTCACGAGGCACCGATCCCCAGTCACCTTTCTACGAGGCGGCTTCGCTCTGCGGCTGCGCCGTGTTCACGAAATCCTTCAATTCCTTGCTGGGCTTGAAAAACGGAATCTTCTTCGCCGGCACGTCCACTTTTTCCCCGGTCTTGGGATTCCGTCCGATGCGGCCACGGCGCTGCCGCGTTCGAAAACTTCCAAAGCCTCGAATCTCGATCTTGTCGCCCTTCTGCAGAGCATCGATGATGCTCTCGAAGATGGTTTCGACAATGGTTTCCGATTCTTTTCGGGGAAGCTCCGTTACGCGGAGAACTTCCTCGATCAGGTCGGCCTTGGTCAGCGTCGGTTGTTTTGTCATCGGTCTCAGCCTCGTTGGTCCATAACCGCTGGTGCCGCACAACCCTTTGGGGCAAGGCGACTTAGAGGGACATCCCCCCGCCCGGTTGCCCCTTTTCCTATCACTAAAAGGACCCCCAGGTAAATGAATTTATCTGATGAATCGTCTGGGCGGTGCAAATCCAGCCGGCACCCGGCGCTACCGCGAGGCCAGCTTCTGCTTCATGGCATCGCCGATTGTGGCCGTCGCCGAAGACTTCGACGACTTGTACTGGTCGATCTCTTTGCGCTCCTGCTGCCGCACGGCCGCGCGATAGCTCAGCCCGATGCGGCGCGTCTCCCCGCTGATCTTGATGATCTTGAAGTCGTATTCCTTGCCGGGTTCCAGCGGGCCCGCGCTCTTCAGCGGCCCGGTGCTCGGCCGGAAGTTGCCGGGACCTTCGTCGCGGCGGCGGCGGTCTTCGATCTCCGTGTTGTGGCACAACCCTTCGATGTTTTCGCCGAACTCCACGAACGCGCCGAAGGTGGCGATACGCGAAACCTTGCCGCGCACGATATCACCGACTTTGTGCTGCTTGAACCAATCGGCCCAGATATCGTTCACCTGCTTCATGCCCAGCGATACGCGGCGGTTTTCCGGATCGATCCGCAGCACTTTCGCGGTTACCGGTTCGCCCTTCTTGAAAACTTCATGCGGATTCTTCACGCGGCCGGTCCAGCTTACATCGCCGACGTGCACCAGCCCATCGAAGCCCTCCTCGATTTCAACAAACGCCCCAAATTCGGCAATGTTGCGGACCTTGCCGGTCACGACCGTGCCCACGGGGTACTTCTCGGCGACCAGCAGCCAGGGATCGGGTTGCGCCTGCTTCATGCCCAGAGAAACGCGGCGGTCGCTCGGCTTGATATCAAGCACCAGCACATCCACCTCGTCGCCGACCTTCACCAGCTTCGAGGGATGGGTTGGCTTCTTTGACCAGGACATTTCCGTGACGTGCACCAGCCCTTCGATGCCCTGCTCGAGCTCCACGAACACGCCGTAGTCCACGACGCCGACGACCTTGCCCTTGTATTTCCCGCCCGCCGGATACCGATCGGCGGCATCGACCCAGGGGTCCTTGGCTAGTTGCTTGAGGCCAAGCGATACGCGCTGCTTATCCTTGTCGAACTTGAGGATGATGACGTCGAGTTCCTGCTCGGGCTTCACCACGTCGCTCGGGTGCCGCACGCGGCCCCAGCTCAGGTCGGTGAGGTGCAGCAGGCCGTCAATGCCGCCCAAGTCCACGAACGCTCCGTACTCGGTCACGTTCTTCACGGTGCCGTGCACCACCTGGCCTTCGCTGAGCTTCTCCATCAGCTCGGCGCGCTTGGCGTGCAACTCTTCCTCGAGCAGCGCGCGGCGGCTAACTACCACGTTGCCGCGGCGGCGGTTCAGCTTCGTAACGCGCACCTGCACTTCCTGGCCGAGCAATCCGTCCAGGTTCTGCGTCGGGCGCAGGTCGTACTGCGAACCCGGGAGAAACGCGCGCACACCGATGTCCACCACCAGGCCGCCCTTGATGCGATCGACGACCTTGGCCGTGATGGTCTCCTTGGCCTTGAACTGTGCGTCAATCTTTTCCCAGGTGCGGCGGCGCAGCACTTTTTGATAGGACACGATGACGAAGTTGTCTTTGGTCTCGCCGGTGCGCTGCACTTCGATGGTGGCGTTCGGATCGGGGCGTGGAATCTCCGTTTCCGTGAATTCCGACGCGGGGATCAGGCCCTCGGTCTTTCCGCCGAGGTCCACCACCACGCCCTGTTCCGTGTAGGCGACCACCTTCACTTCTATAATTTCGTTTTGCGCGGCCGCCGTTTCCTGAGGCTCGCTGTACTGGTCGATGAGCTTGCTCATCTCCTCCGCGCTCGCGGCTTCTTCGGCGGCAGCGGCGGCTTCGGCGTCAACGGCGGCGGATTGCGCCTGGGATTCGGCGTGGGCGTGGGCCTCTTCGGGCTTCACGTGTTCCACGGCTGCGGGCACAGCGGCAGCGGGAGCCTCGGCGGCTACGGGAGTTTCCTGGGGTTGGGGAGCTTCGCTTTCCTGGGCTGGTGCGGTCGCTGCGGAAGATACGGGGTTATCGTGGTCTGAAAACATGATCTATCGCCTCCGGGATGTGTATCCCTGTGTGTTGTCGTGTCAATCCTTGCCGAATCCCGACTGGGGTAAATGCAAGGAGGGGTTACAACGGGGCAGTGAGGACAATCGCCTGCTCGAAGTAACTCGGTTTCTAACTGCTGAGATGCTGCAAACGTCGCGGACGCGCTACAGCTATAAAAGGATACTCGCCGCGTAAAGCTTATGTCAATGAACCCGGCTTTCCCGCCGAACCGGGGGCCCGCTGCAATCAGAGCGAATTCCGGCGCGCGACGTTCCCCAGGTAGGTGGCACTCGGCTTGATCGTGCGCTTCTGGGTCTCACGGTCCACGGCCACAATGCCGAATTTCGGACGGTAGCCCATCATCCACTCGAAATTGTCGAGCAGCGACCACGCCACGTAGCCGCGCACATCCACGCCATCATCCATGGCGCGCTTCAATCCGGTCAGGGCGCGCTGGTAATACGCGACCCGCCGCGCGTCGTCCAGCGTGGCAATTCCGTTCTCCGTCACCATAATCGGTACTCCGGTTTCTTTTGCCGCGTACCGTACCACGTGCTCCACGCACTCCGGATAAAATTCCATTCCCGTTTGCGTCAACTCCGCGCCTTGAGGCGGCGGCAAATCCTTCTCCCCCACAATGGAACGCGAATACATCTGCACGCCCAAGTAGTCGCACTTCTTCGCCGCTTCGAACCACGGCACATAGCATTCCGCGCGCTTTTCTTCCAGGTGGCTGTCCGTCGGTGCCGGCTGATCGTCGGACATCGCCAGGTTAAATCCCACAACGTAGGGGCTCCGCGACGATTTCATCGCTTCGAAGCCCTTATAGTGCGAGGCCAGCAACCCTTCGTGTGTCTTCCGCGGGTCGCCCCAGAAAATATCCGCGAATTCCGGCGCATTGAGTTTCTGCCGGATCAGCATGGTGAAACCGGCAAATGCCTCCTTCAGACTCTTTCCCGAGGGCGTCGGCAGATTGAACCAGTAAATGAGTTGGGGAATATCCGGTTCGTTCATGGTCGAGGCAAAATCAACCAGGTCGCCGAGATGCCTGGTGGACTTTTCGCAGAACCTGGCGAACAAATCCACTGCTTTTGGGTTTTCCCAGCCGCCCTGGTACGCGAACCATCGGGGCAGCGAAAAATGGTAGTACGTCAGCAACGTCTTCAGGCCGTGCTCCTTGCAGGTGGCCAGCATCCGGCGATAGTGGTCGAGCTCTGCCAACGAGAAATGTCCCTCTTCTGGCTCGATGCGCGCCCACTCCAGCGAAAAGCGATAGGAATTGAAACCCAAATCGGCGAGCATGCTGATGTCCTGCGGGTAAAGGTGATAATGGTCGCAGGCATCGCCGGCTGGCTCCTGGAACGCGCTGTTCGGCAGATACTCCAGCGGCCACAGATCGCTGTTCACGTTGTTACCTTCCACCTGATAGGCCGCCGTTGCCGCGCCCCAGATGAAATTCTTCGGAAACTCCTTGGAATCGGCCGCGCCTTTCGCAGCCGCGTTCAATCTTGACCCACCGATCAGCCCCCCTGCCGTGGCCAGCGCCGACTGGCGCAGCAACTCGCGCCGCGAAATTCCTCGGAGATCAGCAGCGGTGTCTGGACGAACGAGTTCGCTCATCGGTGCCCCCTCATTGTCGGAATGAATTGCTTGTACTCCAGAATCCGCCGCTGGGCAAGGCGGAAACTCCCGATTACGCGCGCGCGCGCCCCGATTGGCGCGCCTCCCGCCGGAAATCCGGCGCATGCACCTCGATCGTGCGGCACATTTCGTAAAGCCGTGAACGCATGCGCGCGCCGATGCGCTGCTCTAAAGAATCATCCCGCACGGCTTGTACCCATTTGCCATCGGGACCCTTGGTCGTCTCGCCCTTTGATACCGGATTGTCGATGTAATTGGTGGTGATGACCGTCGTCAGATTCCTGTTGTATCTTGCGTTCAGGACGATTTCGATAATGTCCCGCACCCAGTCTGAAGGCTTGCTGGCTCCCAAGTCATCCAGCACCAATACTTCCACGTTTCGGACCGGCTCCAATATGCTCATCTCTGTGGTGCTGCTGGCTGGGTTATAGCTGGCTTGAATCTCTTTCAGTAACTCCCGATAATCGCAGAAAAGACCGGCATGTCCCCTTTGGATCAATTCCTTAAGGGCTGCTACAGCAAGGTGCGTCTTTCCTACGCCCGCTCGGCCCATTAGGAGAATGCCCTTGTCAGCGGCAGGGTAATCACGAACGAACGCCTGCAGGTTCAGCTTTGCTTTCTTTAACGACTCGACGTGTTCATCGGTCCATACCGCCCCATCTCCCAAATCCGGTACGAAACTCTCGAAGTCGCAGTGCTCGTAGCGCTTCGGCACCCGCGCGCGCTCCATGACTTTTTCCGCGCGCTCTTGGTTCCCGCATTCGCAGGCTACGGCCATTTGCCCCGGTGTTCCATCCTTCCGTGGCAGCAACTTCCACCCGGTTCCTTTGCAATGCGGACAATCTTCTCTTGCCATGTTTTCCTTTGGAGTGCGGAAGCGCAGCTTCCGCTTTTGCGGCTCGAACCCGGAGCCGAAACAATACGTCACCGCCGCGGTTGCAATCTCAAAAGCGGGAGCTTTGCTCCCGCACTCCATAAAGGTCTCACGCAATCATACGTCCCACGTATGCGCACAGCAATCCGTCCGCCCTGCGGAAATCTGTGGAGAACGAAGCCGCGAGCAGCGAGCAGAAACCAAATACCAGCGAACAGAAGCACGGAGCAACCCAGCTTGTCCCTATAAACAAAAAGCCTCGATCCAATCGAGGCCTCGCCAATTCTTGTTATCTGCTATCTCTTATCCTGCAACCAACTCCCGGGCCGACAACGCCGACACCCGCGAGCGATCAGTCACTACTCAGCAGGCAATACTTGCAACTTACGTCCGCACTACTCTGGGTCCCGTCCGGACAATCGCGTGCTTAGGCGGGCGCTCTTCCGTGTGCGAGACGCGCCGCGACAGCTCCTGCTGCACCACCTGCGCAAACTCGCTCATCTGGCGTTCCATCTCGATCATCTTTTCCCGCATGTTCAAAATGATCTCGATCCCGGCCAGGTTCACGCCCATGTCGCGCGCCAGCGTCAAGATCACATCCAGCCGCTCCAGGTCCGAATCGGTATACAGCCGGGTGTTTCCCTGCGAACGCGAAGGCTTCAGCAAACCCACGCGCTCATAGAGCCGCAGCGTCTGCGGATGCAGCTTGTAGAGTTCGGCGACCGCGCTGATCATGTACCCGGCCTTAGCTCGTTTTCTCGTCTTCGGCGGCATGGGAAACCGGTTCTTAGTTTTCCGTTCCTAGTTTTAAGTCAGAAGTGCCCGCATAATCGCGCGTCTTAAACTTAAAACTATCCACTAAGTACTCCTCTCTCAGACTCCTGCTTTCGCAAACAAATCCTTGCGCGGGTCGGCGGGAGCAATCTCTTCCAGTTCTTTCATGAGCGTGCGCACGCGCTCGTCGGCCGGCTCCGGCACAATCACCTGGATTTCCACGTATTGGTCGCCACGCTCGCCGTTCCGCGCACTGGGCACACCCTTTTCTTTCAATCGTAACGTCTTTCCGCTGTTCGTGCCCGGCGGAATGCGCACCAGTGACCTGCCGTCAATGGTGGGCACTTCGACTTTCGCTCCCAGAGAAGCTTCGGCGACGGTGACGGGGACCTTGGTGTAGAGATCGTTGCCGCGGCGTTCGAAAAAGTCATGCGGCCGCACGACCACGCGCAAATACAAATCTCCCGGGGGCTCGCCCATTGTCCCGGCGTTGCCCTTGCCGGGAACGCGCACGCGTCCACCGTTGGCCACGCCGGCGGGAATCCGAACGTCAATGGTCTCGGTACGCCGCAGGCGACCCTCGCCGCCGCAATTCCGGCAGGCGGTGCGTAGTTTTCCCGTGCCGCCGCAGCGGCTGCATGGCACGTTGAAGCGCATCTTGCCGGCGGTTTGCTGAATTTGTCCCGTTCCGTTGCACGTCGGGCAGGTTTGCGGCGTGCCCACTGCGCCGGTTCCGTGGCAGACATCACAGGTGTCCAACCGCGTAATCTGCAGCTTTTTAACCGCTCCGCGCACTGCGTCCCAGAAATCAATTTCGATCTGGTATTCCAGGTCGCTGCCGGGTTCATGCTCCGGTCCCATCGAGGCGCCGCGACCACCGCCGAAAAATTGGCTGAAGAGGTCGCGAAAACTCGATCCGCCGCTGCCGCCCTGCGCTCCGGGAGCGCCACCGCCGAAATCGAAACCGCCAAAATCGAAATTGACGTTCCCCTCGCCCGCGTCCGCGCTTCCGCCATAGCCCGGGGGCGGCGCGCTTTCGCTGTAAAAGCCGTACTGGTCGTACATCTGCCGCTTTTTCGTGTCCGAAAGGACGTCGTAGGCTTCCTGCAATTCCTTGAACTTTTCTTCCGCAGATTTGTCGCCGGGATTGAGGTCGGGGTGGTATTTGCGAGCCAGCTTTCGAAACGACGCGCGGATCTCCTTCGCCGTCGCCTTGCGGGAGACGCCCAGCAGTTCGTAGTAATCCTGTTTTGTGCTCGTTGCCATGAGGTTAGTGACTGGTAATTGGTGACCGGCGACTGGTGGGGTCGGGTCCTACATTGCCCCCACCAGTCGCATGCCGCCCGTTTCCTGCTAATTGCGTTCCGCCCGGACAACTGTCCGGAGAAGAAGCTGCGAACCAAGAGCCGGTCTCGCCAGTCACCAGTCACAAGTCAGCAGTCACTTGTTCCTGGCCGATGGCCACCAGTCCTAATTCGGCTTCTTGCTGTCGTCCACATCCACGTATTCGGCGTCGATCACGTCGCCGGGCTTGTGGCCGCCCTGCGCGCCACCGCCGCTTGCGGCTGACCCGGCGCTTGCGCCCGCACCCGCGGCTCCAGCCTGTTCGCCGCCCGCCGCCTGCGCGGTCTTGTACAGCTCTTCGGCCATCTTGTGCAGCGTCTTCTCCACGTTTTCCGTCGCGGAGCGCAGTCGCGCCACGCCGCCTTCGTTGACTGCTTTCTTCGCGTCCTCGAGGGCATCTTCGGCCTGCTTCACGTCGGCTTCCGCCAGTTTGTCGCGGTTGTCGCGAATGGTCTTTTCGGCCTGGTACATGATGCCGTCCAGCCGGTTTCGCGCTTCCACTTCTTCCATCCGCTTGCGGTCTTCTTCCGCGTGCGACTCGGCCTCGGTGCGCATCTTTTCGGCCTCTTCCTTGGTCAGTCCGGTCGAAGCCGTGATGGTGATCTTCTGCTCCTTGTTGGTGGCCTTGTCTTTCGCGCTCACATTCAGGATGCCGTTGGCGTCGATGTCAAATGTGACCTCGATCTGCGGCGTGCCGCGCGGAGCGGGAGGAATCCCGTCCAGCTTGAATGTGCCCAGCGACCGGTTGTCCTTGGCGAACTTCCGCTCGCCTTGCAGGACGTGAATCTCCACCCCCGGCTGGTTGTCCGAAGCCGTCGAGTAGGTTTCCACCTTGCGCGTCGGAATCGTGGTGTTACGCGGGATCTGCACGGTCATGACACCGCCCAGGGTCTCCACGCCCAGCGAAAGAGGCGTCACGTCCAGCAGCAGGATATCCTTTACCTCGCCGGCCAGGACCGCGCCCTGAATCGCCGCGCCCACGGCAACCACTTCATCCGGGTTCACGCCCTTGTGAAGTTCCTTGCCGCCGAAGAAATTGCTCACCAGCGATTGCACCTTCGGAATACGCGTGGAACCGCCGACCAGCACCACTTCCTGGATGTCGTTTGGCGACATCTTCGCGTCTTCCAGCGCCTGCTTTACCGGTTTCATCGAGCGGTCCAGCAAATCCGCCATCAATTGCTCTAGGCGCATGCGCGTCAGCTTCTGCTGCATGTGGATCGGGCCGCTGGCTCCCGCGGTGACGAACGGGAGGTTGATCTCCGTCTCCATCATCTGCGAAAGCTCGATCTTGGCCTTTTCCGCCGCTTCCTTGAGGCGTTGCAGGGCCATGCGGTCTTTGCCCAGGTCGATGCCGTGCTCTTTCTTGAACTCGTCGATCAGCCAATCCACGATTCGCTGGTCGACGTCGTCGCCGCCCAGGTGCGTGTCGCCATTGGTGGACTTCACTTCCACGACCCCGCTGCCGACTTCCAGCACCGAGATGTCGAAGGTGCCGCCACCCAGGTCGTACACCGCGATCGTTTCATCGCTTTTCTTTTCCAAACCGTACGCCAGAGCAGCCGCTGTCGGCTCGTTGATGATACGGACCACTTCCAGGCCCGCGATCTCGCCGGCCTGCTTGGTGGCTTGCCGCTGCGCGTCGTTGAAGTACGCCGGAACGGTGATGACGGCCTTGGTCACCTTCTCGCCCAGAAAATCTTCCGCGGCGTTCTTCAGCTTAGTGAGAATCATGGCCGAGATTTCCGGCGGGCTATACACCTTGCCGGCCACTTCCACGCGGGCATCGTCGTGATTGCCCTTCACGACCCTGTACGGCACGCGCTTCATCTCTTCGCCGACTTCTTCATACCGTCGGCCCATAAAGCGCTTGATCGAATAAACCGTGTTTTCCGGATTCGTTACCGCCTGCCGCTTGGCCACCTGACCCACCAGCCGCTCGCCGGACTTGGTGATCGCCACCACGGAAGGCGTTGTGCGCGTCCCTTCCTGGTTGGGAATCACCACCGGTTCGCCGCCTTGCATGACGGCAACAACTGAGTTGGTGGTACCCAGGTCAATTCCGATAATCTTGCTCATTGCTGCTCTCTCCTTCTGAAAACTTCCCCAAACTCGTTCTGCCTTCAGCCGGGCTGCCGATGAGGAGCCTCCCGAAAGGGGCTAGGCCCGGGCTCGAGCCAGCGTGCTGCGCGTCCAGGCTATTCCAGCCGGCTGCGGAAGGCACCGAACGAGCACCATTATATGAGTTGAGTGTAGTATTGTCAAGTTGTTTGATGTGGTGGATAAGTGCTTGTTTTACTTTGCCTTCCAGGGCACATCGGACTACCCGGTTGCCCCTCCTTGGTCTCCGCCCCCGACCTCTACCACCCTCGGACAACGCGCTTCCATCCCCCCGCAACCAATCCAACCATGCTTCCCACCCAAATGCTTTCCCTCGCCCAAGACGGCCACGGCCTGCGGCTTGGCGCTCGGCGGAGTCCCCCGCGTCACATCTTGGCCGTCCCGGCTTGCCGGTTTTCAACCTGTGATACTCTGAATCGGGTTGTGAACATTCCACTTACTCCTTGGAGGAATCTGTGAGCCGCCGTCTTCGACTTCTACCCGCCGGCTTTGTGGCCATACTGGGTTGTGCCTCGATTCTGACGGCCGCGCCCACCACTCAGAAGTCGCAAACGCACACTACGACGAAGAAGACCGCCCACAAGGAATTGGCGGAACCGGCCGTCTCAACCGCGACCATCAGCGTTGACGGCGTAAATGACATCGACCCCGACAAGGCCTTCGGATCCAAGTCCGCCAAGGTTGTGGTTGAAATTTTCAGCGATTTTCAGTGCCCGGCCTGCCGCGCCTTGTACATGAATACCAACCAGAAGGTCATGGACAACTATGTGGACACCGGTAAAATCTATCTGGTCCATCGCGATTTCCCGCTGCCTATGCACGCCTACTCCCGGGTTGCCGCAAGCTATTCCCGTGCCGCCTGCCACATCGGGAAGTGCGAGCCGGTCGAGCGCGTGCTCTTCGACAATCAGGAAAAGTGGGAAGCCTCCGGCGACGTCAAAGGCACCGTTGCCAGCGTGCTGACTCCAGGAGAAATGAAAAGGGTGGAAGCGATCGTCGCTTCCAAGGAACTCGAGCCGCTGATTGAGAAGGATAAGGCCATTGGCCAGACCTTCCCCGTGAGCCAGACTCCGACCACGGTATTCCATGCCAACGGCCAGACATATCCTTACGCCGGCACGCTAACCTACGATGTATTGAAGGATTTTCTGGACCAGCTCATAGGGCACAAGTAGCAATAAGGAGCGCAGTCGGAGGAATCGCCGGCCAGATCTATGCTTCAATCGTCTCCCTTTAACTACCGCCGCCTGATTATTTGGATCGGCCGCCTCGTACTTGGTGGCGTCTTTGTCTTCGCGGGCTTTTCGAAATTACTGCTTCCGAATACTCACCTTTGGCCAATGTTTGTTTTGAAATTTTCGGTGACCACGAATCTCATGCAGTTCACCAGCCAGGTGGAATCCTATAAGATGATTTCGCCGGAGGGCGCCAACTTCGTCGCGCACACTTTGCCGTTTGGCGAAATCCTTCTCGGTTTGCTCCTTCTGATCGGCTGGCGTCTGCGCATCTGGGCCACGCTGATCACCCTGATCATGGTCGGATTTCTGTTCATTGTTACGCGCGCCTACCTTTTGCATATGGATATTAATTGCGGCTGCTTCGGGAAGCCCGAGAAGCTCACGATCTTTACCGTCATCCGCGACGCGGCGTTATCCGCGCTCGCCATCCTCACTACATGGTTTGCGTTCCTCGAAGCGCGCCAGCAGCATCCCTGGTCGGCCGGGTCTTCCGAAAAAACGGGGTAGCGGCAGGAAGGTTTCTACCGCCAGCAGATAGCAGCGAGCAGCTAGCGAAAGGCAAGATCGGTTTTGCTCTCTGTTTGCCGTCAGCTGATCGCCTTCTTGATATCTGATTTCTGATATCCTCATCATCATCGCGTGTCATCTAAGCCCTCATGACCATGAAGACCCTCCCCGAATACCTCGAGCTCGCGGCGGTTGCGCACGGCCACATCTGCGCGGGCCAGGTGCTGGGAGTGCGTCTCGCGATGCTGGGCATTCGCGAACTGGGTCTCGACCCCATTGCGCAGCGCAAGCGAATCGTCACCTTCGTCGAAATCGACCGGTGCGTCACCGACGCCGTCGCGCTGGTCGCGAACTGCCGGCTCGGCAAGCGCGCCCTAAAATTCCGTGATTGGGGCAAGGTCGCGGCTACTTTCTGCGACCTCGAGACCGGCCGCGCCGTGCGTATCGCCGCCAAAGAATCCTCCAAGCAGGCCGCCAAAGAACTCTTCCCCGACCTGCCCAGGGAAGAAGGCCAGCAGAAAGCCTACGCCCAGCTTCCCGACGACGTGCTGTTTTCGAAGGAATGGGTAAAGGTCGAAATCGGGCCGGAAGAGCTGCCGGGCTTCAAGGGCCCGCGCATCGTTTGTGCCGAATGCGGCGAAGGCATCAACTTCAAGCGCGAAGTCGTCCGCGAGGGCCGCACCCTCTGCCGCGCCTGTGCCGGCGAACGCTACTACACTTCGGAATAGAATCCCCCATGGAAACCTTTCTGCCTGCCGTTGACATCTCACCAAGAGTTCTGCGTTAAGATTTTTCTTCGATGCTTTCGCTTCCCCCGATTACTCTTCGTTTGCGCGGCTGGAAACTTATTGACCGCGTCGCCCTCGCCTTTCTCCTCCTGTGTTCAATCGCACTGGGGGCCGCGGCCGGGCTGCTGTTCGTCTACGAAAGCGATCTCCCGGAAATCCGCGCTCTCGAGACCTATCGTCCCAACGTCGTCACGGAAATCTACGCCGACGACGGCACGCTGGTGGGCAGCTTCGCCCTGCAGCGCCGCATCCTGATGACCTGGGAGCAGGTCCCGAAAGTCCTCTACAACGCCGTCACCGCGATCGAAGACCAACACTTCGAGGAGCACTGGGGGGTGGATTTCCCGCGGGTGGCCGGCGCCGCCTACCGCAACATCCTGAAGCACCGCAAAGCCGAAGGCGCCAGCACCATCACCATGCAGCTTGCCGGCAATCTCTTCCTCGACCGCAGCGACCGCAGCTTCCGCCGCAAGCTCCAGGAAATGCTGCTGGCCTTGCAGATCGAGCGCCGCTATACCAAGCCGCAAATTTTCACCATGTACGCGAACCAGGTTTACCTGGCTCACGGCAACTATGGCTTTGCCGCTGCCGCGCAATTCTATTTCGGCAAGAATGTCACCGACCTCAACCTGCAACAAGCGGCGCTCCTCGCCGGAATGATCCGCGGGCCTATCTATTCACCGCTGATTGATCCCGCGCGCGCCCTCGCCCGTCGCAATCTGGTGCTCCACCAGATGATGGAAGAAGGCAAGATCACGCCCGCCGAAGAAGAAGCCGCGAGGAAGACTCCTCTTGGTCTCCATTTGCAATATCCGCGCAACGATCTGGCGCCTTACTTCTTCGAAGACATCCGAAAATATTTGGAAACTACTTATGGCACCGAAGCGGTCCACGAACGCGGCCTCCGCATCTACACCACGCTCAATATCCAGATGCAGAAGGCCGCCAACCAGGCGATTCGCGACGGCCTGCACCTTTACGATCGCCGCCACGGTTGGCGCGGCAAGCTGCCCAACATTCTGAAGGACAATCTCGGGACGCTGGCTACCTACGAGGACGACGACTGGCGTCACGCTGTCGAGAAGGGAAGCTACCTCACCGGCCTGGTCATGGCCGTCGACGACAAGAGCGCCACCATCAAGATCGGCCCGTACCGCGCGATCCTATCGCCCTCCGACATGGCCTGGACGGGCCACAAAAATCCCAGCGAGATTCTTGCCGTCGGCGATCTTGCGCAATTCTCCATTCAGGAGCTGCGTGAAACCACGGTTCGCGTCCAACTCGAACAGCAACCCGGACCGCAAGCCGCCATGATAGCCATTGATAACGCCACCGGGGAAATCAAGGCCATGGTCGGCGGCTACAGCTTTGAAGATTCGAAGTTCAATCGCGCGACGCAGGCGGTTCGGCAGGTCGGGAGTTCCTTCAAGCCCTATGTCTATTCCACGGCCATCGAGCAGGGCTATTCGCCATTTGACACCATTCTCGACGCGCCCTTTACTGTGATGAGCGGCGGGCAGATCTATTCTCCGCACAATTACGACGAAAAATTCGAAGGGGTCATCACGCTACGCCGCGCGCTTGCTGGTTCGCGCAACGTTCCGGCCGTGAAGCTCGCCGACAAGGTGGGCATCACCAATGTTGTCAACATGGCGCGGCGCTTCGGCATCACCACACCGCTGCCGCCCTATCTACCTTTGGCCCTCGGCGCCGCGGACATGCGCCTGATCGAACATGCTTCCGCCTTCACCGTTTTTCCCAACGAAGGCATTCGCATCGATCCGCATATGATTCGGCGCGTTACCAGCTACGACGGCGCGCTGCTTGAAGAGGCGCATCCCGAAGTTCACGACGTTCTCTCGCCCGATGTGGCCCACACGATGACCGCCATGCTCGAGGAAGTCGTGCAGTTCGGCACGGCCATGAAGGCGAAAGCGTTGGGCCGCCCCTGCGCCGGAAAGACCGGCACGACACAGGATTTCACTGATGCGTGGTTTATGGGCTTCACGCCGCAGATCACCGCGGGCGTCTGGGTCGGCTACGACGACAAGCAGATATCGCTCGGCAAGCGCGAAACCGGCTCGCAGGCCGCGCTCCCGATCTGGCTGGAATTTATGGAGAAAGGCCTCACGGGTCTTCCGTCCATCGATTTTCCGAATGTTGTCACGCTCGAGCAGCAAGCTGACGAGCATCACGTCCACACCGACGTGCCCGACACCGCCCCCGAAGACGAGCTTCCTGCTCTGCCTAAATCGAAACCGGAAACCCAGCCGCCCCCGGTGTCCACCTCACCATCTTCGGCGGCGCCTCCTGCGACACCCTCGCCCAATCCTCAATAGCTATTTCCGAAAGGGATCCCATCCGCCGGGTCGAAGTTCTACCTGCGTCCCTCGCGCTTCCGTTAAGACAATCCGTTTCCGTTTCATGATCTCCCCGATGCAATGAATCTCCACGCCCTCAAGCCGCCGAGGAATTTTTCTCGCCGCCGCTGCCCTGGTCGCAAACAAGAGCTCATATTCGTCCCCGCCATGCAACGCCAACTGCAAAGCTGCTCGCCGCGAAATACTTTCGACCATCGGCAGCTTGCGCATGTCCAACTTCGCTCCAACCCCGCTCGCCGCGCACAAGCGCGCGAGATCCGTCGACAGTCCGTCCGAAACATCCATCATGGCTTTCGCCAGCCCACGGCTCGCCAGCCAACTGCCCAGCGCAATCCGCGGCTCGGGATACAAATGCTTCCTGAGAGCCTGGTTCTTGGCTCTTGTCAGTCCTCTTCCCCGTCGCAATTCCCGCAAACCCAAATCCGCGAGCCCTAACCTTCCGCTCACAAACAGCAAATCGCCCGCCTTTGCGCCCGACCGTAACACCGCTTTTCCCTTCTCGATCTCGCCCACGACAGTCACATTGATCAGGATCCGTTGGTTGCGTGTGGTATCTCCCCCAGCCATCGCACAATGCAGAAACCTCCCTGCCCGCCGCAACCCGCCGACAAAACCCTCCAGCCATTTCCCGGTATGCGAAGAAGGCAGCGCCAGATTCAGCAGGAAGCACCGCGGGGCTCCGCCCATTGCCGCGAGGTCGCTGGCCGCGCGCGCCAGGCATTTCCATCCCACGCTGTCCGCGGGATGCGTATCCCGCAGGAAATGTGAGCCTTCCAGAAACCAGTCGCTTGTCAATATCGTTTCGTATCCGCGCCGCGGGGCCCAGAGCGCCGCATCGTCCCCCCCACCCAGGCGTATGCCGCTCTCGCGAAAGGAGGGAAAACCCCGCGAAAGCCTGTGCACCAGTTCGTCTTCGGCGGTATGTTTCGCCATTGGCACGAGCCATCCTACCCCATCCTGCCCGTTCGGACAGTTGGACAGCTCTTCAGGGGCTGTCCTAAAAAAACGAAATACAGGGTTGACCCGATGCCCTACAAAATTTAATATGCAGGAGTCGCGAACCAAGGCTCACGGTTCCGATCGTTAGCAGGGCTCGAAAGTGAGTGCGGCAACCAGGGCAACGGAAACTACCGCCGCGCGCAAGAAAATATCAAAGCAAGGCCTGAGGGGCCTATATTGATTAGCAGCAAGAATTATACGTTCTATATTGCCTCCACGCCGGGCAAGATGAAGAAACTCATCGTGCCTACGTACGTGCTGCATGGCCTTGCGGTCCTCGCGGTCATTGGAAGCATCACCGTTCTTGCCGCCGTCGGTTCCTATAGCCGCATGCTCTGGAAGGTCGGCAACTACAACGCTGTCCGCCAGGAGCGTGATGTCTGGAAAAAGCAGGTTCGCGAACTGCAAACCACCGTCAAGGACACCAACCAGCGCCTCGATGCCGTGCAATCCCTCGCCACTGACGTGGCGATGACCTTTGGTGTTCTGAAATATCACCCCGCGGCGTTTGAAACTACCGATGCCCCCTCGACCCCCGAAGACGTTTTCGATCGCTCTGTCGAGCAGTTCACATTCCTGAAGCGCAACGCGGCGGTCATTGCCGTTTCGGCCGAAGGCATGCGCATGATGCCTTCGATGGCCTTTGCGGATTCCAACTACACGCCTTCCATCTGGCCGGTCCTCGGGCATATCACCGATGGCTTCGGCGAACGCCTGGATCCGTTCTCGGGCGAAGGTGCGTTTCACACTGGTGTAGACGTGGGTGCGGATTACGGCGCTCCGGTCTACGCGACCGCCGATGGGATCGTGCTCGATGCCGGACTGCACACCGGTTATGGCCGCACCGTGATCGTCGACCATGGTTTCGGCATTACCACCTGGTACGCGCATCTTTCCGCGTATGCCGTCGTCGCGGGAACCCGCGTGAAGCGCGGCGAGGTGATTGGTTATACAGGCATCAGCGGCCGCACCACCGGCCCGCACGTGCACTACGAAGTTCGCGTGAACAACGCGCCGGTCAATCCCTGGCGCTACATGCGCGGCAACTCGCCCGGCAGCACCTCTTCCGGCGACTAATCGAATTCCAAGTTCCTGCCTGCTTCCACTCGCCTTGCTGTTCTTGAATTTCGCACAACGTCTGCAAATCCAAGGATGGCCGCGCCAGGCTCTTACTTTCGATTTTCCATTTTCGCCTTGGGCTTTGTGTCTTCCGGAGGGTCGGCTGCCATCGTCCCACGCGCCCAGTCGAGCAGCGGCGGCGCAATCTCCACGATCAGCCGCACGGACTGCGACGTGCCGCGGTCCTGCTGCTGCACTTCCGCGGTCTTCAGAAGTGTCTGGTAGGCGTCCCGCAACTTCGGATCGAGATGCGTGCTCGCCTTTGGATCGTCGAGTCCCGCCTGCGCGAGGATCAGCAATCCGCTGAGCATATCGTTCAATTGATGGATGGTGGTCTCGTTCGAACTTTCTCCCTCGGCCACCACGCGCAGGCTCTGTCCGTCTGGTTTCGCGCCGATCGTCACCCACTGCAGTTGGCCAAGCAAGGTGGCAAGTTGCGGCGAGCGGAAGCCCGCCGGGCCCTGCTGCGAAAGCTCGCTGAGCAGCGCCGAATCCTGCCGCAGCACGCCAAACGCCGGCGTTCCCGCCACGCGCCGAAAATGGTCGCGCCACTGTTCGGCGCCGGAATTCCCTCCCGTGGGTTGAAAAAAGCACGAAGCGTCGTTGCAGATCGCCACTTCTTCGCTGCGTGGAAAGGTGAAGTATGCCGTGCGCTTTGGATTGCCCAGTGTAACTTCGTAGATGGTCCTTCCTCTTGCCGTTTTCAATGTTCCCAGGTGCCCGCCGTATGCTTCGATCTTCTTTTGGTTGAACCGCCCTTCGGCGATGGCCATGGTCTTCGGATCTTTCGGCGTGCCGCTGAACGAAATGGCCACGCGATCCAGATCCCGTTCATAGTCGAATCCCGTAGCCTGTACGAATTTTGTGTACTCTTCGTCTGCCGGGGGTTTCGGCGCCCATGCCAGCAATTGCTCGAGAAACGCGGACGAACGCAATTCCTTCAGGTCGAGGTAAAGCACCGAACTCGAATCCGCCGGCAACTGCTGGAGCAGAGTTTCGCGCTCGCTCTGCGAATTTTGCGTACCTGGGCGGAAGTAAAACCACGCGGACAGCAGGATGGCGACGAGCACCACGATGCTGACGATGAGTCCTTTGCGATTCAAGAACGAGCGCATCCCTGCAACGTCCAAGTTGGCCGATGTTGGCATTCTGGCTTCAAGTGACGCGACTCCCCTAGAGAAACTAGCAACTAAGCCCCTGTTGGTTGGCTACTTTTCCTCAAGAGAATTCCCCCGCGCGCACGTCAAGCCTTATCTACCCTTGTATTCTGCTGTAAATAAATGGGTTAGTCCAACGGAAAAGACGCGCAACTAAGTCTCCTGTTTTCCACAGTATCCCACAGCCCCTTGCACGCAGCCTTCCGATGCCCCCTATTGCAACTCCTGTGCCTAATCTGCTATTCTTGTGCGGTTTGAGCAGCGCTGGCGTAGCTCAGCTGGTAGAGCATCTGATTTGTAATCAGAGGGTCGGGGGTTCAAATCCCTCCGCCAGCTCCACCAGATGGTAGCGGGGGAGTGAGGCGGAGCGAATCCCGTCATGGTAACATAAAAGGGCTGGTGTCTTTGGACACGAGTCCGTTTTGTGTTTTCGCTCGCTCCACGCTTCCGCACTTCCAGCATAGCGGCCGAACGCAGGGCATGCGGTTCAGCGACCTGAGTTTTTCGTGGATACGATTTTGGTATCCCGGAGCAAGTTACCGGGACGGGTGGGTGAGTGGCTAAAACCAGCAGACTGTAAATCTGCCGCTCCTTGCGGGCTACGAAGGTTCGAATCCTTCCCCGTCCACCAGGATTCGAGCTTCGAGAAACACTCTTCGGCAAAGAAATTTTTCCGGAGACCCTAAGTCGAGCGATTCGGTAAGTACACCGCAGGAAATCGCAACACGCGATGTTCAAAAGCGGTACCCAGCGCGGCGAGTCGGCCGGTGGAACGTGGTGCGTCGGCCGTTAGAAAAGTTTTTTGGAGGGATCGGATTCAGCCTGGGTAGCTCAGTTGGTAGAGCGCGTCCTTGGTAAGGACGAGGTCACCGGTTCAATCCCGGTCCCAGGCTCCAGAAACGGGTTGAGTTTCCGTGGGATGTGGTCTTGGGTTTTGTAGTGGCCGGTCTTTAGACCGGCAATCCAAGGCCAGTTCTGCACCAGTGAGCGGGGGTAACTCAACGGTAGAGTCTCACTCTTCCAAGGTGATGGTTGCGGGTTCAAATCCCGTCCCCCGCTCCATGAATTTTGTAAGGGCCGGGATTTAGCCTGGCATCAGGAGAACGGCAAATATAGAGAGCAGAAAGCCGGAATCGGATCGTGCTGGTAGCGAAAGTTGGTTACTGCTCGCCGATCTCTGATCTCTGATTTCTGATATTCCGCAAGAAAGAGCACGACTTTAGTCGTATCTGTCACGGAGCAAGGAGCACAGAAACAAATGGCAAAAGAGAAATTTGAGCGCACCAAGCCGCACGTAAACATCGGGACGATCGGGCACATCGACCATGGCAAGACGACGTTGACGGCGGCGATTACCAAGGTGCTGTCGAAGCACAATCCGAAA